>ERZ827117.276-NODE-276-length-72958-cov-8.115811_pt1 | contig 72958 bp, 60 predicted proteins | sample MGYA00519920_ERZ827117 | MGnify/ENA primary metagenome ERZ827117 (study PRJEB31778, sample SAMEA3449260) | human gut metagenome | biome: human gut; feature: human-associated habitat; material: faeces | place: United Kingdom | collected 2010/2012 ...
GGGGGGGGGGGGGGGAAAACATTTAGAGCTTTTTAATTCTTTATTCTGTTTATAATATTATAATTTTGCAGTCTTATAATTAAATAAAAATCAAACTAACAAAAAAAACAAAGAAAATAAAACAGATTTACATAAGTGTATTGCTTGTAATGTTGTTTACAGTGAATATGTTCGGCGAACAGCATGTAAGTAAATTGGGGAAAAAAGAAAAAGTAGCGGTTGCATACGAAAACAATGTTTTTTTGAAAGCAGAACCGCGCAATAGCGTTGACGATGCATTGGGGTGTCCTCCTAATACCGTCCTCTCAGGAGCATTTAGTAGTGATGCCGACTACATGGGACAACAAAGTTCCGATATGGGTCGTGCCGACGGAGCTACCAAATTTTACCAATCCTTTTCTGGATGCTATCAGAAAGTGAACGGAATTCGCTGGTTAGGGAGATTCTTGTCTTGGGACGAAGAAAATTATAATTGGTTGTCTTGTGCCGACCGTGGCGGCATCGATGAAAATGGCGAAATGACAGAACCGATCCGTTTTGAAGTGGCATTTTATGAAATGGGAGCCGATGGTTACCCCGGCAAAGAGGTCTACCGCAAAGAATTCGATGTCTTGGGCAAATTCACCGGAGTGAGTGCAAGCGAATATGATGATTTGGCACGTATTTACGAATTTTCGGTTGAATTGGACGAAACAATCTGTCTAGAAAGCGGTTTCTTTTCGGTAGCAGCCGCCAAAGTAGACAACGAAACGCATAATTGTGCTTTCAGCGTGTTCACATGTAGCAATGTCCCCGGAATAGGTTTAATTTGGATGGAGGCTTACGAAGAATATATGACCTCTCAGTTATCCATGTGTTACTGTTTAACGGGCGACGGCGACTACATTGCGCAAAAAGCATTGAAGTTCGAACGTTTATTATCCCCTTTGGAAACAGCAAGCGACAAATATGAAAAGGTACAAGTGGAAGTAATGAATATCGGTGAGCAAGCTATATCCAATGCGAAACTTCAATTATATTTAGACGATAAATTACTGGCAACCGAAGAACTGGGTGTGACGATAGCTTCTATGGAGAGCTACAAACACACGTTTGACCAACGGATCGATTGTTCACAACCGGGTAAACATAATATCGAAATACGCAATGTCACGGAAGGCGATGAACAAATAGCCCATCAATCCATGTTTTTCTCTATTACAAAAAGGGAAGAAGGGATAGTTTGCGAATCGTATTCGACGGATGCAAGTTACGAATATATTACTTCAGTCAAAATTGGAAGCATTAACAACCCAAGCGAAGGTAATGTATACAGCGATTTTTCTGATATGAAGACAAGCATTAAACCCGGTGAAGTATTAGATTTGAACGTAGAGTGTGAAGGCGGAAGTTTATATATAGGTGCATGGGTAGATTGGAATGGAAACGGTTCGTTCGATGAAGCGGGCGAATTTATCGGTTATCTTCCTAAGGGAACTATTAAAGTATCGATTCCAGACGAGGCGGTAGTCGTGCCGGGAGAAAGACGCCTACGAATCATAGCTTCTTATGAAGACATTCTTAGCGCTTGCGGTCAATATGGTTATGGAGAAACAGAAGACTATACACTGGTCGTGGAACATTCCGACAATTCACCGATCATTAAACCCGGATTAAGTATCATCGATTCGTACCAATCGTTCGACGTACGACCGGTAACGCTGGAAATAAAGAACGAAGGCAGTGCAGAGCTTACAGGAACAGCATCGGTACTTTATGCTCTACCTCACTCTCCGGGCAGCAAGCAGTCGGCTTTTGCTACAAAAAATAGCAAACCTTCTTGGAAATTTACAAAGTCTGCGAAATCCCATTCGGTTAAAGCGAAAGAAACCGAGTCGCAGGCAGAATTCGTATTGCGCTATGACAACGGGCTCGAAAGCGAAGTATCGCTCAGCGGTGGTTCTTCGGCCGTGTATGCACAGTATTTTCCGGGCAATATGCTTGCTGGATTGTCGGGTATGCAAATCAGTAGTGTCGATGTATATATAAACGACGTACCTGACAAAGCTCAAGTGGTAATTTTCGGTCAAGGCTCACAGTCAAATGCCGGAAATGAATTGATGAGACAGACTTTTTCCCCAATAGCACAGTCTTGGAATCATATTGTGCTCGAACAACCTCTGACGATAGGGAATACCGATTTATGGATAGGTGTTAATATAGATGGCTTTGAACCGACAGACTTCGTGATTGGTATCGACGGCGGTCATGTACAAAATGGCTTCGGCGATATGGTTAAACTTGGCAATACATGGTGGTCAGCAGGAGACTTAGGTTTAAATAGTAACTTCTGTATTCGCGCGAATGTAACGGGTAATCGCACCCCGACTATCAACTGGCTCTCGCTTGATAAATATGAATTCTCTGTCGCTCCTTCTGTTATGGAAACGCTCACCGTATCATTAGATGCAACCCAATTACAGAGAAATACTTTATATGAAGCACAAATCGTGTTAGCCAATAACGATGCTGTAAGTAGAATTGTGAAGATACCAGTATATCTGAATAACGACCGGGAGTCAAAAGTAGAACTCCAAACATTAGCTTCGACAGTAGTTTATACATATGGAGGCTACTTGGTGGTACAAACTGACAAAGCTTTATCGAGTATATCTTTGGTGAATATGAACGGTGCTGTAATGAAAATGCAAAATGTCGATGGTTATACGACGAATATGAGCCTTGACAATTTGCAAACAGGCATTTATATTTGTTGTATTGTACATGCCGATGGAAGCCGAGAGAATGTAAAAATACCGGTCGTTCGATAGCCCCAGAAGATCATAATAGGTTAAAAATCGTATCAGCTTATTGATAGAATAAGCTGATACGATTTTTTTATTGATCGGGTATAAAACTCAGTAGAAATTTAGTAGGGATTAGACCCGAATTTTAACGAACGAAATGGATTGTATTTACCCTCCTCCTCTGTGTTTTTGCAATGCAAAAATATAGGGGAGGAGTCCGAAGGACGGAGGGGTTAATCTCATAATTAGAAATTACTATGAAACTTTCCTCAACCCCTCTCCCCCAGAAACGGTAGTTTCTGGGGGAGAGGGGTTGGAATATATACGGAAAATCACACACGCCCAAGTGAAGACTGTCCATGTGGTTTTGTCTGATACGCACAAAAGCATGAAACATACAGATAAAGAACAACTCGATGAGCAGTACAGCAAAAGCATACAATAGTTGCAAGCCACATTCGACAGAAACTATGTGATTACCCCTATTGCTTTGTATTATCTCTTTTGAAACCCCATAAAAAAAAGAAACCCCGTTTTACCGGGGAATAAACTGTTGTACCTCAAAAGACGGATAACGATGTGGAGTATAGCGGACTCGAACCGCTCACCTCGACACTGCCAGTGTCGCGCTCTAGCCAGATGAGCTAATACCCCCTTAATGCGGTGCAAAGATAAAACTATTTTTACGACTGTACAAAATATTGAGAAGTTTTTTTACCTTCACGATAGACCGAGGCAACAGGCATTCGGCAGGAGCCAAATAAATTTGGCTCCTGCCCCCATTTTTTTTACCTTTGTCAAAAGAATAATATGGTTCTCCGAACAACAAGATAACCCCATACCACTATGATTATATTCAACACCACATACCACGCCGATCACTCTCGGAAAGATGAATTTATAAGTTGGTTAAAAAATTTCTATATTCCGGCTGTACTGGAACACGGAGGTTTACAAGAACCACAACTGACCCGTATTTTCGCTGAGAATGAGGAAGAAGGCATAAGTCTTTCCCTGCAATTCAAATCGCCCGATACCGATACGCTCGAACGTTGGCACGAAGAGTGCGGAGAAACACTACTCTGCGATATGCAAAAGAAATTCGGCAAGCAAGTGCTGGGATTCAGTACCCTATTGGAAGTAATCGACTTATAAATGAACACGACAAACGATAGAATTATTATCGGCATCGACCCCGGGACCAACGTCATGGGCTACGGAGTCCTGCGTATCGTCGGTAACACCCCCGAACTGATGACTTTGGGCGTGATTCAATTAAACAAATTCGAAAGTCACTATCTGCGATTACGTCGCATTTTCGAGCGGGTCTTAGGCCTCATCGAACAATATCTTCCAGACGAGATGGCTATCGAAGCTCCATTCTTCGGAAAGAACGTGCAATCCATGCTGAAACTCGGACGAGCGCAAGGAGTCGCTATGGCAGCCGCGCTCTCCCGCGACATTCCCATTACCGAATACGCCCCATTAAAAATCAAAATGTCGATTACCGGAAACGGAAGTGCATCGAAAGAACAAGTCGCCGCCATGTTACAGCGCATTCTGCATATCCCCGATGAAAATATGCCTCCCCTTCTCGATGCCACCGACGGATTGGCTGCCGCTCTCTGCCATTTCTACCAGACCAACCGGCCTCATCTCGACAAAAGCTACAACAGTTGGAAAGACTTCATCAACAAAAATCCCGATAAAGTATCGTCTGGAAAGAAATCTGACAAGAAATAACAGGGAGCTATCATTTTATCGAACGACAAACGACCGGCATCTCCTCGCCTCGATTTTCTTTCGAACAAATATACGTCCGGTACAACGGCGTGCCCCTCTTGCCTTCTGTGACACGAATCAGCAGCCTACAAACATTATATCTAAATACAAAAGAAAATTTAAATATTTCCTCTACAAAATAAGGTCAAAAATAGAATAATCCACTGCATACTCCATTTCAAACAACAAATATTTCGGTAGACAAAACAACAATTATCCCTATATTTGTAACTGCGAAGATAGGACACGGTTCGGCATAGCCAAGTCGGAAATGAGATTTTCGTTTGTCGCTGTTCCCAGCTTTCCGTATCTTCGGCAAATGCGAAAAGCAGACTACGGTTCGGTAAAAAACGAACATATTCATTTTATCCGATTCTTATCTTTCGTTATATGACAATCATAGACCGAGATATATGCAGACATTGAAACAACTACTCGACCAACGCATTCTCATTCTCGACGGAGCTATGGGAACGATGATACAACGTTACGGACTGAACGAGCAAGATTTCAGAGGTTCGTTGTTCCCCGATTCGGCAGTGGAATTAAAAGGGAACAACGATTTGCTCTGTCTCACCGCGCCACACCTCATCGACGAGATACACCGTGCCTACCTCGAAGCCGGAGCCGACATCATCGAGACGAATAGTTTCAATGCCAACGCCATATCGATGGCAGACTACCGTTTGGAAAGTCAGGTAAAGGAAATAAACCGGGCAGCCGCCCGCATAGCCCGGAAGGCTGCCGACGACTATTCAACACCCGATAAACCCCGATTCGTGGCCGGTTCGATAGGGCCCACGAACAAAAGCTGTTCCATGTCCCCCGATATGGAGAATCCCGCTTTGCGAAATCTCGACTTCGACACACTCGCGACAGCCTATCGGGAGCAAATCACGGCCTTGATAGAAGGTGGCGTGGATCTTCTGCTCATCGAAACCATTTTCGACACGCTCAATGCCAAAGCCGCCCTTTTTGCTGCACAGGAATCTATGAAAGCGACAGGACGAGAGCTTCCTGTCATGCTCTCGGTAACAGTCACCGAAAGCGGGCGAACGCTATCGGGACAAACACTCGAAGCCTTTCTTACGGCAGTCTCCCATGCCGAAATTCTCTCGGTAGGTTTGAACTGTTCGTTCGGAGCAAGAGAAATGAAACCCTATCTACATCGGTTGGCATCGATCTCCCCCTATTACATCAGTGCTTACCCCAATGCCGGACTGCCCAATCGGTTGGGCGAATATGACGAAACGCCCGCATCGATGGCTGCACAAATAAAAGAATTTATCGACGAGGGACTGGTAAATATCGTGGGTGGTTGTTGCGGAACGACACCCGAGCACATAGCCCGCTATCGGGAAATCACACAAAATGCCTCGCCCCGCCGTCCCATCGCGAAAGACAATCGTCTGCACATCTGCGGGCTCGAAGGCCTCGTTGTCTGCCCCGAAAACAATTTCGTCAACATAGGCGAACGCTGCAACGTGGCAGGCTCTCGCAAATTCCTGAGGCTCATTCACGAAAAGAACTATACCGAAGCGCTCGACATCGCACGCAAACAGGTCGAGGCCGGCGCACAAATCATCGACATCAACATGGACGATGCCATGCTCGATGCCCGCAAAGAGATGGTAGACTTCTTGAATCTCATCGTCTCCGAGCCCGACATTTATCGGGTTCCTGTAATGATAGACTCTTCCGAATGGGAGGTTATCTCCGCCGGCTTGAAATGTCTGCAAGGGAAAGCCATCGTCAACTCCATCAGCCTGAAAGAAGGAGAAGAAACATTCCTCGCGCATGCCCGTGAAATCAAACGGTTAGGAGCGGCGGTAGTCGTCATGGCTTTCGACGAAAAAGGCCAAGCCGATACCTATGAACGGAAAATCGAAGTCTGCGCCCGGGCTTACAAACTCCTCATCGAAGAAGCAGGATTAGCGCCTTGCGACATTATATTCGATCCCAACGTGTTGGCGATAGCTACCGGAATCGACAGCCACGACAACTATGCGGTAGACTTCATTCGGGCTACGGCTTGGATACACGAAAACCTGCCGGGAGCGAAAGTGAGCGGAGGCGTGAGCAACCTCTCCTTTTCGTTCCGAGGCAACAATTTCATACGCGAAGCCATGCACGCCGTCTTTCTTTATCATGCTATCCGCAACGGGCTCGACATGGCGATTGTCAATCCCGCCACATCGATTACCTACGACGATCTACCGACCGAAACTCTTGCGCTCATCGAAGATGTCGTATTGAACCGTCGGCCGGATGCGACCGAACGTCTCATCGACTTCGCCGAGAAACATCGGGGCGAAGCAGTCAAAAAAGAAAACGATATCGACGAAGACCGTCATCGGCAACCTGTCGCCGACCGACTGAAACAAGCTCTCGTCAAAGGCATATCGACACACCTCGAAACCGACCTCGCAGAGGCCGTCCGTCAATACGGCTCGGCACTCGCCGTCATCGAGCAACCCCTCATGGACGGCATGAACCGGGTGGGACAACTTTTCGGCGACGGGAAAATGTTCCTTCCCCAAGTCGTCAAGAGCGCCCGCACCATGAAGCAAGCAGTGGGTATATTGCAACCACTCATCGAGCAGGAAAATACCCGCAACGGAGAAACCTCCAAACGGGGAAAATTCATTGTAGCCACAGTCAAGGGCGATGTGCACGACATCGGGAAAAACATCGTCGCCGTCATTCTCGCCTGCAACAACTTCGAGGTAATCGACCTCGGCGTGATGGTTCCGGCTGAAAAAATCGTGGAGCGAGCCATTGCCGAACAAGCCGATTTCATAGGGTTGAGCGGACTCATCACCCCCTCCCTCGAAGAGATGTGCCACGTCGTTTCCGAAATGGAAAAAGCAAGACTGCACACACCGGTCATCATAGGCGGAGCTACCACCTCGAAACTCCACACGGCCGTCAAAATCGCCCCGTGTTACAGCGGTGCGGTCATACATGCCGGCGACGCATCGCAAAACCCGCTCATCGCCGCACAACTGCTCAATCCCCAAACTCGTGAGGAGTTTATCCGCAGCATACGCACCGAACAAGAAGCACTGCGCAACTCTTTGAAACCGGTCGATTTAGTCACCCTATCCGAAGTCGAAAGATACGCCCCCTACATAGATTGGGACACATATACCGCCCCCCGGCCTCGGCAAATGGGATTGCACACCGTCCCCGTCACTGTCGGCGACATACGACCTTTCATCAACTGGCGGGCATTCTTCTCCGTATGGAAAATAGGCGCAGGCTATGCCTCCATAGCCGACATGCAAGGGTGCGACCACTGCAAAGCCGTCTGGCTCGCCTCTTTCCCATCGGCCGAGAGAGCCAAAGCCGCCGAAGCCATGCAGCTCTACAAAGAGGCGAATCGTCTGCTCGACACCCTCGAAGCAGAAAACAACACCTCTCCACAAGTCTGCTACCTACTTGCCGAAGCCGCCTCTTACGACAATATCATACGACTGCGGCTACCCGACAGCGATTTCGACATACCCTGTCTGCGGCAACAAGTGCGTAAATCCGAAGCCAATGCCCGCTACTATTCTTTAAGCGACTTCATTCGCCCCGCCAACGACGGGAAACCCGATTATGCCGGACTATTCGCCGTCACCGCCGGAAACGAGATACAACGTCGCATAGAGCTCTTGCGTCGGGACGGAGACGACTATACCGCCCTCCTGCTCCAATCCCTCGCCGACCGTCTTGCCGAGGCCGCCGCAGAATGGCTGCACCGGCAAATACGCCGAGAATTTTGGGGATACGCCCCCGATGAACCCGACCTCGACTTGCAGTCCCTCCTCTCCGGCCGGTATAGGGGTATACGTCCGGCAGTAGGCTATCCCTCCCTGCCCGACCATTCCCTTTTCTTCGATTGGGACAGAGCGTTAGACTTCTCGCGTATCGGAATAACCCTCACCGAAAACGGCGCCATGATGCCCAACGCCTCTGTCGCCGGACTCTACATCGCACACCCCGATGTCCGCTACTTCCACATCGGGCACATCGACGAAACCCAGCGCGAACACTATGCCCACCAAAGAGGTTTCACCCCCGAAGAGACCGGCAAATGGCTATCGGTATAATAATAGAGGGGTACTCTTAAACTCCTCTCCTTTGCCGTGTCCCGTAGCACTACGGGGTGTGACAAAGCGATATAGGTGCACTCCTCTGCAATGAATAAAGGGTTACTCTCACCCTCCTCCTCTGTGTTTTGCACAGCAAAATATAGGGGAGGTGTCACACAGTGACGGAGGGATTAGAAAGACTATCAAAAGCTCGGAAAAAAATCCCCGCCTTTATCGGGCGGTGAAGACGCAAGGAAGACGGAGGAAAGAGGGAGAGGACTGTTTGAGCAAATACGAGTTCCACAACCCCCGACAGCGACCGTAGCGGTAAACCGTTAAGCCCGATAACTGCGGCGGCGCTTCTGGATTCGTTCTTCTCGCTACTGAGATGAATGAACAAAGAAAGTGAATTAATGTAACAAGGACTTTCTTTGGCAGGGAAAGTAACAGAGTCTGGACTCCCCTATCTATATACCCCCTCCCCAATAAAACAAAGCTATCTGAATACCCTATATTACCTGCGCTAACCCGATATGAAGCACAAAATAAATCAAACATTATCCGAGAAGTAACAAAAAATTCAAAGTTCACCGATTTTTATAATAATATTTTCATTTTTTATTCGAAAAAATATTACTTTTACACATCGAATCATCATCTTATGCAAATAATCTATAAACTTCATATTCAAAATTTTTATTTATGTCTAAAAAATTTAATATTTTATTAGTGCTAGCAGCGCTATTGTGTTTAGCGCTTTCGGCATCTGCTGTCACATCTCCCTATGTAGTTGTGAAGCAAAATGCCCAGACGATCAAAACCCGAGGCGAGGTAAAGGATCATTTCAAACGCAGGAGTATTACCACTTTCCGAGGTAACAGTGTGACCAATCAAAACAACATTGCCTCCGCTGCTTTCTCGCCCAATAAGGCTCCTGCCGCAACGGCTGTAAAAATGCCCGACCTTATCGGTTCTGTGGTTCAAAGCAATGCCGGACTCAATGTTGGCATATATTCTATAAACGAAAATGGACTGAAAGCCATCAAAACCGGTGATACCATGAATGCAGGTAACGGTGGAGCCGCCCTCGACGGCAAATACATTTGCTGTCTCATGGACCAATTCGGAGGACAAGTATATGGAGCATATTACCGGGTATTCGACATGAGCGATTGGACATTGATCGAAGATAGCGATAATGCCGATTTCAACTTGATGTCGGAGTGCATGACCTCTGATGGCAGCGTCATATACGGCTGTTTTTATAACATCGACCTGAGCGGCTACGAGCTGGGCACGATGAGCCTGACTCCGGTGAAACGAACCGGCACTATTCGCTCTCTCGCAGAGCCATATAGCGCATTGGCATGCGATGCCGAGGCGTTATACGGAATCTATGGAGATGGCCGCCTTGTGAAGATAAACAAAAGTACCGGCGAAGAAACCATGCTCACGAATATTGGCATCGTTTCGCATTACCTCACGTCGGCAGCTTACGACAGCAAAACGGGCATCCTATACTATGCCTCTTGTACCGACGCAGAAACCGCACTTTACTCGATCGACTTCAACAATGGATACGCCGTGTCCAAAATATGCGACTTGCAAGGCGAGGTGTGCGGCATGCACATCGTTGCGCCTCTTGCCGAGGACGGAGCCCCGGCTGCCGTTTCCGACCTGACAGTATCGTTCGGCGAAGGTGCTCTGAGCGGTAACGCCACATTCACCATGCCGAGCAAAACATTTGCCGAAGATGAACTTACCGGAAACCTCTCATACAAAGTCATGGCAAACGATGGGGAAATAGCTCAGGGCAATGCGGCTCCCGGTACACCGATCAACGCACCCATTCAAGTAGCCAAAGCCGATATGTACAAATTCACAGTCATCGTAAGCAATAGCATCGGTGATTCTCCGTCGAGCAATAAAGTGAACTTGTGGGTCGGCCCCGACAAGCCATACGCCCCGGAAAACGTTGTCATCGCTTATGAAAATGGCACATTCAACATAAGCTGGGATTCTGTTACAGCTTCCGAAAACAACGGCTATTTCGACGCAAGCAAGGTGACATATACGGTAGCCCGCTACAACAACGGAGTCAAGGAAACAGTTGTAGCCAATGGCATCACAGCGACACAATGCGAGGATGCAGTAGCCCAACCGAAACAACTCTCGATATACACATATAAAGTAACGGCTACATTCGAAGGCACAGTATCGAACGAAGCCAAATCAAACGCCGTGGTGATGGGAAACATTATACCGCCTTACACAAACGAACTCGCTACAAGCGACGATTTCACACCGTTCACAGTCTTAGACTCCAACACAGACAATAACACTTGGGGTTGGAACGAATCGGGCTGCGCATTCATTGGGTACAGCTGGGAAAAAGACATGGACGACTGGCTCATGTCGGCTCCCGTGAAACTCGAAGCGGGAAAAGCCTACCGTTTGGCATTCGACGCACGAGGAGAGTCCGAGTACTACAAAGACCACTTTGAAGTAAAGATGGGCGACCAATGCAATGTGAGCGCCATGACTACCGAACTCATTGGTGTCACCGAGCTTACCGATGCCACCTACCGCACATACTATGCACTCATCGCACCCGAAACGACAGGAATATACTACATAGGTATCCACGGCCTGTCGAAAAAGAACATGGGTTCGATCTATATCGACAATTTCATCATCGAAGCACCTATTCCCGATTCTGCACCGGCCATCGTCGAAAACGTAAAATTCACGGCCCAACCCGATGGCTCGGCAGCCATCGATGTCAGCTTCAATGCTCCCGATAAGAACATAGCCGGCAACGAGCTTGCATCAATCGCCGATGTGAAAGTGAACCGGGACGGGAACTTGGTACATACATTCACGAACGTATCACCCGGAGCACCCCTCACTTTCAAAGATGTTGTAGGCGAAGAAACCACTGTTCACTATACGATTGTAGCATCAAACGAATTCGGAGAAGGCATACCTTACGACAAAAACGCCTATGCAGGATTGAAGCTGCCGGCCACTCCCACCGATTGCAAAATCGTTGAGAGTGCGACCGTTCCCGGACAGGTTACAGTCACTTGGAATCCGTTGGCCCAAGATGTGGACGGCGATTCCATCAATAGCGACTTGATCACATATACGATGGTCGACATGAACACACAAATCGTGGCGACCGGGCTAACTGCGGAAGATGCGAAAAAGGGTTGGACTACCACTATCGACCTCCCTGAAAACGGAGAACAGGCTCTTGCCATATTCTACATATTCGCCGAAAACCGTGTCGGGCGCAATCCCATCAATGGGTTCACGCAAATGATTCCGGTGGGCAATGCCTATACCGTTCCGTTCAAGGAATCATGCCCCGAGGCTCTACTTCAACACGTGTGGATGAATGAAGGCGCATATTGGAGCACAGCTCAATCGTGCTACCAGCCGGTGTGCATGCCTCAGGACGATGATCAAGGCATGTTCTACCTCGAACCCTTCCTTGCTAAGGAGAACAATCTGTTGCTTTCGGGTAAGATTCTAATTCCAGAAAGCGACAAAGTAGGATTGTCGTTCTACTACTGCGGTACCACCGACGACCTCTTTGATCTCGCACCCACAGTGCGCATTCCCAGTGGTGAAACCTATTATCTGACCGAGCCCATTCATACCAATTCGGTAGGCACAGGTTGGCAACGCGTATTTGTTTCGCTTGCGCAATTCAAGGGCAAAGTAGTCCAAGTGGGTGTAAACGTGAACGCCCGCTCACAGCAAGATTACTTCCTGCTCGATAACATCGAAGTGCGAGAATTCTTAGGCCATGATGTCGCAGTGGCAGGCCTCACGACTCCGGCAACCATGACCGTGGGCATTGACAACAAAGTGACAGCCACAATCACCAACATGGGCACACACGATGCGGACAACATCGCCGTACAGCTCCTTTCCGACAACAATGTGGTTGAAACTGTAAATATCGAGCATCTCGCAGTTTCAGCCAAGCAAACCGTCGAAATCACAGTACGTCCGACCGTTACACAAACCGAGGCCACGACTTATAAAGTGAATGTAGTGTACGATTCAGATGAAGACTTGTCAAATAACGAAAGCGAGACTAAGACAGTGGAATTTATCGCCTCTGAACTTCCGGTTGTCACCATTAACGGAGCCGTTGAAGGCAATCAAGTAACCCTCACATGGGAATCTCCCGATACAGAGAGCAAGACCATACCGGTGACCGACGACCTTGAAGCCTATGAGTCGTTCGCGATTGGAAAGGCCGAGAACTACACATTCTACGACATCGACGGAGACGAAACATTTGGCCTTAGTGATGTCATGTTTGAGAATCAGAGTAAACCCATGTCATATATCGTTTTCGATATCGAAGGCATCGATGAAGAGAGCCAGAACAAGGTAGCAAACTTTGCCCACTCTGGGTCCAAATGCTTCGCAGCATTCTCTTCGACGACAAAGGCCAACGATGACTGGTTGATTTCGCCCGAACTTCCCGGCATGGAACAAACCATCAGTTTTTGGAATCGCTCGACAAATGTCAACTACGGTTACGACCAGTTCGAAGTTTTATATTCAACTACCGGTAACACTCCGGCCGATTTCGTTAAGTTAGGCGATACATACTCAGCGAACCTCGGGTGGTCGAAAGTTGAGGTCCAACTCCCGGAAGGCTCCAAATACTTTGCGATTCGCTGCATTTCCTATCAGACAGAGGCTTGGTTGATAGACGATATCAGTTACACTCGTGGTACGCCCAGCTACACAGTTATCGGATATAATATCTATCGTGACGGTATCAAGATTAACGATGCCGTAGTAACAGATAATAAATATGTCGACAACCTTACAAGCTCTACATCAGAGACAGACAACCATAGCTACAATGTGACTGCTGTTTACGCCGAAGGTGAATCGGGTCTTTCAAATACATACGAGACCGCACCGTCTGGCATTGACGACACGCACTCCGACGGCATATCGATTAAAACGTCCAAAGGCGTTATCATTGTCGAAGGAGCGAGCAACGTGGCTGTATATGGTATAGACGGCAAGATTCACGGAATCGGGCATGAAAATACTATAATTACAGTCGAGCCCGGCTTCTATGTGGTAAAAGCCGATGGCAAAGTAGCCACCGTCAGCGTTCGCTAACACCTATCGAAACGAACAATTCTCACAAAGGGGCTATGTTAAAATGAAATACCCCCAAGTAATTCTTTTGAAAGAGTCCGGTATATACCGGACTCTTTTCATTTAACCACGGTTCAATTCTTTTTTTGTTCTATTCATCGATATATTCATCTAAAACTTTCGTAAAATTTTCGACAGATTCTATCCTTTCAGCACAGAATAGTCCCGATTTCATAACACCTAAAAAGCTATCGACCATAACGCTGTCAAGACAATTCTCCCTTCGAGACACGCCTTGTAGGATATGAAGCTCCACAAGACACCACCGACAACCATAGTGTTGGTATTCCCGCCCCACACCGAAGCCCAGCGAGATTGCAGAACTCGGTAAATACCTTGTCTGACATGTCGTATATTCTATTAAGATTGGGATATCTGGAAATGTTGTAAGATATTACCTGTGCCAACCCGGCATGAACGTTTTTACGGCGCAGAATAAAACAAGTATTATCCGGTAGAGAACAAAAATTCAAATACTTAAATTTGATTTTATTCTTCTCTTGACCTATCTTTGCAGTGTCGGAAAGACTGCAAGTCTCCTCCGGCAAATACATATTATTGAAGCGTTTAGTTTTATCCTTAATAAGAAAATCGCCAATTTTTGAGTTACGGGGATAAACGGTACGAACGTTCATGCTTGCGTATGCAATCTATCGCCCATGCGGTATTGTTATACGTCTGGCGTGGGTTGGCTGTTTATTCGTAACAAGGTGTTTGGCGATACCTCTTATTAGATAAACTGACAGGTTCCCACGCTTTTCTATTTTAAATGCCGAACGGAGGGGGACAGGGAGGCGACACAAACACAAGTTTATGAAAAAACAGTATTTCAATTTTTGGGTGGGGCTCATCTGCTTGCTCGCCTTTTTCAGTGCAAATGTTTATGGTTTCGAAAGTGAAGGCTTCCTTTTCGACGTGATTTCCGAAGAAGACTTAACCGTGGAACTTTCATTCGTCAATTACAGCGACAATTTGGAGAGGGTCGATATACCCGCCACCATCAGCCACGAAGGGAAAACGTACAACGTGACGGTCATAGACAGCACGGCTTTCCAAAACTGTCGATATTCCACATCGGTTATCTCTATCCCCGAAACCGTAACGCATATACGGTTCGGATCATTAATCGGAAATAGTCCTTTCGATAATTGCGATGTCCTGACCGAGATCTCTGTTGCGGAAAACAACCCGCAATACTCCTCTTTCGACGGTGCGCTCTACGACAAAGGGCAAACCGTCTTATTACGATGCCCGAAGACTAAATCATCTGTATCGTTCCCCGAGACCATAACGACGATCGATAGCCATGCATTCGCTCAATGTAAGGAGTTCACCACCATGAATATCCCCGAAACGGTAACGACTATCGGCAGTTCAGCTTTTTATAATTGTACAGAATTAACTTCCATAAACATTCCCAATTCCGTAACAAAGATAGGAAGCTATGCGTTTCAGTTCTGTGAAGCGATAACCGCCATCACGATACCTGAGTCTATCATAACAATAGACGAGTACACATTCCATCACTGCTTCGCATTAGCATCCATAAACCTGCCCAATACCATAACCGAGATAAAGGCTAATGCATTCCAATATTGCCGGGCTTTGGCTTCTATCTCCATACCCAATTCCGTAATTTCTATTGGCGACTATGCGTTTTCCGATTGTTCCGCCCTCACCTCCATTCGCATACCGGAGTCTGTGACGACCATCGGGGCGGGTATCGTCACCGGGTGTACGAATCTGACGGAAATCCAAGTGAAGGCCGGCAATCCGGCTTATTCGGCCGTCGATAACATACTGTACGATAAAGAACAAACGACCCTCATTCAATGTCTGCCGTCCAAAACATCGGTGTCGCTTCCCGCCACGGTGACGGTTATCGGCGGTTCCGCCTTTAACAATTGTACAGGATTAACTTCCATAACTCTTCCCCAATCCTTAACGACTATCGGGGACCGTGCATTCTGGAATTGCACAAGCCTAACCTCTATCGACATTCCTCGCTCTGTAAGCGCTATCGGAGAATCTGCATTCTTCAATTCGGGACTCACCTCGATCAGTATACCCGAGGCCGTGACAAATATCGGCAACTCCACATTCAGTAACTGCGGATATCTTGCTTCTGTGACACTCCACGATGGAATAACCCATATCGGTGAACAGGCATTTGCTTTTTGCTCCCAATTAAACGCCATCGAGTTACCTCAAAATTTGGCCTCCATCGGTAAATCTGCCTTTGCCAACATCGGGTTGACAACCGTTATCATACCCGACAAGGTAACCGATATAGGCGAAAATTGTTTCAGCACTTGCAACCAATTGAGTTCGATCACCTTCGGAGCTGCCATAAAAAATGTGGGGAGCAATGTTGTCGGCAGTTGCCCCTTGCTGACCTCGATCGTCTGGAATGCGACAAAAGCCAACGACTTCAATTATAGTTTTTTATCCTACGACAATCAAATCGAGACCTTTACTTTCGGTGACAATGTAGAATACATTCCGGACAATCTCTGCGAACAAATGAGTAAACTAACCTCCGTGACCATACCCGACAAGGTAACCACTATCGGTAAAAATGCGTTCGGTCGTTGTTCGGGACTGACCTCGGTTACCATCGGGAACTCGGTAAAAGAGATAAGGCGAGGTGCGTTCCAGAGCTGTAATCTGTTAACTACCATAATCATACCGAACTCCGTAACAACCTTAGGCAATGAAGTTTTCTCCGGATGCAGGAATTTGGAATCCGCAACCATCGGGAATTCCGTAATCGGTATAGGAGAATATGCGTTCAGCGAATGTGAAAAACTGACGACTGTCATCATACCCAATTCGGTGAAAACCATCGGTTACGCAGCTTTTTATGAATGTACAGGACTAACCTCTATCACCATTGGAAGCTCGACAGAACAAATTTATGGCGATGCTTTCTCTGAATGTACCAATCTGAAAAGCGTATCCTGCCTTGCCATAAACCCACCGGTTTGTATGTGGGGAAGTCCATTCGACAATTACGATAAGGATCTCTACGTTCCCACCGGCAGCGGAGACAAATATCGCAATGCCGAAGTGTGGAAAGAATTCAACATCACAGAGAAAACCTTCTCCGGCATACATTCGGCAGAAACAAAAGAAGCTCGTATCTACACCCGTGACCATAACATCGTTATCGAAAACGCACTGCCGGGTACGCCCCTGTCGGTCTACAACCCTGCTGGGGTATGCATCGAATCGATGGAAATCTCTGATTCAGAAACGGAAATCGCACTGCCCGCACAAGGTCTTTACATCGTCAAATATGGGGACAAGAGCATGAAGGTCGTGCTCTGACATCTTTTATAATCCCGCGCGGGAGGAGCGCTCCCGGTCTTATACACCCTTTCTTTTCCCGGGAGCGCTTTTTCATACAACGGAACAACTCGGTCGTTCACAGCCGAATAGTTCCGTTGTATCTTTTTATACGCCACTCCTACTTTGCAACAAAAATATAGGGGAGGTGGCACGGAATGACGAAGGGGTTAAAACAAAAGACACACAAATTCCAAGAACAAACCCTCCGAAGAAAGTTCAATTATGCCATAAATCAAAGATGGCAAGGCCATACATTTGCCTAAAAAAACAGAAGTATGGAAACACAAGAACAAATTTTGAAAGAACAACGGTTGAAAATAGAAACACTCCGGTATCGAATCCTGTTACGATACTACGAGTTACTGCTCACATTAGATGTAATGACACAACCCAACGAAGTGAAAACTTTGATGGGGTATATCAACACACTCGAACGCTACGCCAAAAAGTATGAAACAAAACCCGTTAAAAAGAAATCGGGAAAGCGAAAAGAGCATATCGACGAAATACCGGTAACCGATGAAAATACCGGAAGCGAAGAAACAGATTATATGCCCGACAATCCGAGTAACCTTTTCGACCTGTTGGAGGACAGCGACGAGACATACCCTCCCGAAGCCGATGTGTTGCCCACCGACATAGACGACTTTTTAAGAGCCGGTTATGCCCGTTATCTGAAACAAAAAGAAAATAAAGAGAAAAACAATCCGGCTCACCCGCAATTAGAGGATTCTCAACCTTGAAAAAAATGTAAAGACCGAGAACAAAATGCGAGAAATAATTGTTATCTTGCAATAGATATAACAGTATAAAATTATGCCACACCGTCTTTTCGTTCTCCTCTTTGGAATATTATTCATAGGTCTCCTCCCCTGTTCGGCTCGACAATCCCCGGACAAAATATGGCATAAACTCGATTCCATTCAAAACTATCGGACCGAGTTCACATATACAGTGACATTACCACTCACCGATTCGGAAATAAACTATCGGGCAGAACTCTCCTATCGAAAAAATCCAATCGACACACTTTGCGGATATTCATACTTAATCGATTACAAAGCCGAGAACGATACATGCCCGTATGCCAATTTTATGGCTTACGACAACGGCGATTACTTCCGGTTCGACCGTGATCGGCTACGAGAATATCATCATCGCGAAGACAAAGAACCGTTCGCACATAAAGGTAACAATCCGGGAGTACACCGTTCGGGACTGTTCACCGAACTTTTCCCGGCTGAAATATCCCGACAATTAAAAACATTCATCGAGAAAAAAGATTGTCTCGTACAATTTTTCCCCGACACGCTCGTGCAGGACCGTCTGTGCGACGCCATACTCGTGAATGACTCCATAAAGGGCGAATTGTCCCGAACCATACTCTATACATTCGACACCCACGACGGGATGCCCCTATATCGGGAAACCGAAAATAATCCGGGTCATTTAGGTTCGCAAACCGTTACTGTAAAATATTCGGGAAACGATACAGATACGAAATTCCCCTCCGACTATTTCGGTGAGACCAACCTGCTGAAAAATTACGGAGAAATATTCCTCCGATTCCGCGAAGGCACTTATGCAGCCTCCGACCGGGTAGGACAAAAAAGTCCGGAGTTTTCCCACAAATGGGGTGAACATCGGTTTTCTTCCAATCAGTTGAAAGGGCAAAACTGCCTGCTCTTATTCCTCGACGAACGAGGCGAATTTTGCAAACAAGCCCTGCAAATAGCCGAATCCGTATCCTTGCAAGAAAATCTGACGCCGGTTATACTCTACATAGAGAAACAACCCGAGAACATAGAAAACCGTTCGGGAGCCATCATACTGGAATATACCGGAAAAACAGCCGGCGAGTATGGCGTGACAGGCTACCCCACCCTCTTCCTGCTCGACCCCGAAGGCACGATACGATTCGTAAAAATAGGATATTCCCCGCTACTGGCCGAAGAACTCGAACTCGCCGTCAGACAAATACTACACGACCGACCCATACAAGCACAGAAAAACAAATAGTTTCATCTATAAATTAACAACAATGGAAAAAATCACTTTCAAAGGCACACCCGTACATACTTACGGTAAATTGCCGAAAGTAGGAAGCCAAGCTCCCTGCTTCACACTTACTCGATCCGACTTGACGGAACTTTATTGTCACGACCTCAAAGGACGTCGCATTGTACTGAACATCTTTCCAAGTCTCGACACTTCGGTCTGTGCTACTTCGGTTCGTAAATTCAATGAACTGGCAGCATCTTTGGACAATACGACCGTCGTGGCCGTCTCCAAAGATCTACCTTTCGCCCAATCACGCTTTTGCACGACCGAAGGCATTAAAAACTTAATTGCCGCATCGGCATTCCGTTCGCCCGAATTTTCAAAAGATTACGGTGTGGAAATGGTAGACGGCCCGTTAGCCGGACTATTGGCCCGTGCGGTCGTAGTCATTGACGAAAATGGAAAAGTCATTCACGCTGAACTCGTTCCCGAAATCGCACAAGAACCCGACTATGAAGCCGCTATAAAAGCGTTGAAATAGTCCACAAAGAAATTTTCTCTCCTGCACAAATTTATAACGTGCGACAGAAATAATATAGTATGGGGAGGGAGGTAAAACAATATCCGCAGCAAAAGAAACGGATTAGTGCCTCACCCTCCCTATATTGTTTTGCAGAGCAGAGGGGTTAAATGTCCGATATAAACCGACTGATGAGAGGCTGTTTTCACTCCCTCCGTCACTACGTGACACGGCTGGGGAGAAGGGTAAATACAATATCTCATTTGTTAAAACGATGTAACAGAAGGGCGTTAAACCTCCTCCTCTGTGTTTTTGCAACGCAAAAATATAGGGGAGGTGGCACACAGTGACGGAGGGGTTAATCTCTCAATCAGAAATTACTATGAAACCTTTCTCCCCCCCTCTCCTCTGAAACTTTCGTTTCTTCGGTGTCTCCCCTATTGCTTTCACAGCACAAGAGAGAAGTGCACAATGCTATCCTTATGCCGAAACGGAAACGCCACTTTCAATCCTCTCCCCCTGTGTTTCCGTTAGGGAATATAGGGCGAGGGGGTTAAAACAATAGTAAAATAAAGATGTTTGGGAATTATACACTCCCCCCGTGCGCTATTACATATCGAATCGGTTGATGATCCTTGCAATTTCAAGCACATCGGATTCGTTTAGATAGGCCGACATCGGCAGGCTCAATACCTCATCGGCAAGCTGTTCGGCAATAGGCAGAGGCAATCGATTGTATTCTCGATAACACTGTTGTTTGTGTGGAGGTATGGGATAATGAATGAGAGTGCCCACCCCTTCCGATTCCAAATAGCTTTTCAGCCGATCCCGCTCGGAACATCGTACGACATACTGATGCCAAATGTGTTCCCCCTCACCTCCCGGTTCGGGAAGTACGATTTCCTTGCCATGTATATGTTCGGAATATGCCTTTGCGACAGCGACCCTACGGCGATTATCCTCATCGAGATATTTCAATTTCACCGACAAGAATGCAGCTTGCAAATCGTCCATGCGGCTGTTCACCCCCTTATAAAGATTCACATACCGCTCTGCCGAGCCGTAATTACCCAATGCTCGGACCACTTCGGCCAGTTCCCCGTCATCAGTCGTCACTGCTCCCGCATCGCCCAATGCGCCCAAATTTTTGGTCGGATAGAAACTCAATCCGGCGGCATTGCCCAAAGCTCCGGTGTGAAACGAGCCCTGCAATCCCGCCACCGGCGAAACCGCACCGAAAGCCTGAGCGTTATCCTCTACAATTTTCAACCCGTAACGGGCAGCTACGTCTTTCAGACATTCGTCCCAACAAGCCCGACCGTACAGATGGACGACCATAATCGCCCGCGTGCGAGCGGTTACAGCCCGCTCCACCAAAGAAGTATCGAGATTGTAAGTGTGTACCGACGGCTCGACGAACACAGGTACTAGCCCGTTGTCGGTAATAGCGAGAACCGAAGCCACATAGGTATTCGAGGGCACGATCACCTCGTCGCCCGGCTGCATGACACCCATCTCGATGTATGCACGTAACATTAAACGCAAGGCATCCAACCCGTTTCCCGTAGCTACCGCATAGCGACAACCCAGATATGCACATAATTGCTCTTCCAACCGGGACACGTATTTCCCCCGGATATACCACCCGCCCTCGATAACTTCGGCGGCGATGGTCTTCATCTCCTCCATATAAGGAGCATTGGTCTCTCGTAGGGATAATTGGGGATATTTCATCTATCGGCTAATTTCTTTAAACTCTTGATAATCGCGAATATAATCCGACTCTTCGTAATAATCGGAAGTCAGCACCAAACAGACCGACCCCGACGAGAAATTATTGAGTACCCGCCAGATACCCGGCACGATAAGCAACCCGTAGGAGGGTCGGTTCAAAGTCACCGTACGGGTGGAGATGCCGTCGTCGAGAACTACATCGAACGATCCACCGGCCGCCACCAAAAACTCATATAGTTGCTTGTGTGAATGACCGCCCCGTTCCTCTCCGCCCGGCACATCATACAGATAGTACACCCGTTTCACGGCAAAAGGCAGGTCGATGTCATTCTCCACCACAGTGATGTTTCCGTTCTCTCGCTCGTGCTTGGGCAATCGTATCAGTCGGCAATCGTCCACCGAAGCTCTTTTACTCATCATTCCTTCCTTTCAATAAAGTGCGGTACTCTTCAAAATCTTCTATATAATCGCCGGCATCGTACAAGGTCGACGACAATACCAACGCCAGCGAATTGGTCGAGAAGTTATCCAACTCGCGCCACATCATGCGAGGCACATACAAGCCGTAATACGAACGTGCCATGTGATAGCGCCGGGTCTCCGTGCCGTCATTCAACACGATATCGAAGCTGCCCGACAAAGCTACGATAAACTCCTCCTGTTCTTTGAAAGCGTGGCCGTTGCGATGCTCGTCGCCCGGCACATCGTACAGCCAGTAAGTACGCGCTATCTCGAACGGAATATGCCGTGCACTCTCGATGAACGACAGGTTTCCCCGCTTGTCTGCCACTTTGGGCAACTCGATCCATCTCACCCGGTCAAAGCTCATCGTTCGCCAGTCTTATCAAATATTGTCCATACTGGTTTTTCTTCATCGGCTCGGCGAGTCCGAGCAAATGTTCCTTGTCGATCCACCCCATGCGATAAGCGATTTCTTCCAAAGAGGCCACTTTCAGTCCTTGTCGGTGTTCGATGGTCTCGATAAAGTTCGATGCCTCGTACAGCGATTCATGCGTACCGGTATCGAGCCAAGCGAAACCTCGTCCCATTAACTGTACGCCAAGAGCCTGCGATTGGAGAAAGACCTGATTCACCGAGGTTATTTCCAATTCTCCCCGTGCCGATGGTTTCACCTGCTTGGCAACCTCCACGACCCGATTAGGGTAAAAATAAAGACCGACCACGGCATAGTTGGAACGAGGCTTTACCGGTTTCTCCTCGATACTGATCGCCCGTCCGCTTTCGTCGAACTCGACTACACCGTAACGTTCGGGATCGCCCACCCGGTAACCGAACACCGTCGCCATTCCTTTATCGGCATCGGCAACGGCCTGTCTCAGCATGCGGGTAAAGCTCTGCCCGTAAAAGATGTTGTCGCCCAACACCAAGCACACGGTGTCGTTCCCCACGAACTTCTCCCCGATGATAAACGCCTGCGCCAGTCCATCGGGCGATGGCTGCTCGGCATACTCGAAACGCACGCCGAACTGTCCACCGTCTCCCAACAATCTCTTGAATCCGGGCAAATCGGTAGGAGTGCTGATAATAAGTATCTCACGAATACCAGACAACATCAATACCGATATGGGGTAATAAATCATAGGTTTGTCATACACCGGAAGCATCTGCTTCGATACTCCCCGAGTAATGGGATACAATCTCGTGCCGGAGCCTCCGGCCAATACTATGCCTTTCATCGTTCGTATCTTATTAGGGCAATCAACGATTGCCGTACATTTGTTCGTAATATTTCTGATAATCGCCGCTGACTACTTCGTCCACCCAATCTTGATGGTCGAGATACCAACGCACAGTTTTCTCTATCCCCACGGTAAAGGGGGTCTCGGGATACCAGCCCAATTCACGGGCAATCTTCGACGGATCGATGGCATAACGCATGTCGTGCCCCGGACGGTCGCCCACGAAAGTAATCAAATCCTCGTTAATATTCTCCACATCGGTCTTCAATACCCTACGATATTCCGGTTCTTCCCGCATGATACGGGCAATAATACCGATGATGAGCTTCACGATATTGATATTCTGTTCTTCGTTGAATCCTCCCACATTATAGACTTCGCCGATACGACCGCGTTCCAATACGGCATCGATAGCCTTAGCGTGGTCTTCCACATAGAGCCAGTCGCGCACATTGTCGCCCTTACCATAGACCGGGAGTTTCTGACCGGCCAATATATTCTTGATAATCAAAGGTATCAATTTTTCCGGGAAATGATAGGGACCGTAATTGTTGGAACACCGGGTAATATTCACCGGCATGCCGTAGGTTTCGTGGTAAGCCCTCACGAACATATCGGCACTCGTCTTCGAAGCCGAATAAGGAGAACGGGGATCGAGCGGTGTCGTCTCCGTAAAGAACCGCTTGCCATAAGTATGCAGGTCGGTACGTCCGGTCACCACTTTGCGCACATCGGCATCGGTAATTTCCAACGGCTGCGGGTCGATATAATCCTTAGACAACGAGCCGTAGACCTCGTCGGTCGATACTTGCAAGAATTTCTTTCCCTCGGCATAGAGAGGCTTCCCTTCGGAATCTTTTCCCCTATACCAAGCCTTGCGGGCGCAATCGAGCATATTCTGCGTGCCCAATATATTCGTTTCCAAAAAGAGCTGCGGATTGGCTATACTGCGGTCTACGTGCGATTCGGCCGCAAAATTGACCACATAATCTATATCGGTTTCGGCAAAAATGTTCGCCACCAATTCGGCATTGCGTATGTCCCCCTTCACGAACCGCACTCTCGAATCGGCTATTTCATCTTTAATAGTACCCAGATTCCCAGCATACGTAAGTTTGTCCAAAACGACCACATATATATCTTCTTCGTACTTTTTCAACAAATATTTCAAAAAGTTCGCCCCAATAAATCCGGCCGCACCGGTGACCAAATATCTTTTCATAACCTGAAATTTAAAATTCGCTGCAATTTACAACTTTTTTAAGAAATAATCCAATACTAAACATTTAGAAACTGTTTTAATTTTTTTCAAGCGACATTCGAGAACCTCTTCGAGGGTATTCACTCAGACTTCCATCTCCAATATGGTAACCACGCAATAAAATTCATCGAAGACAATAATTTAGCTAATACTTATCCCGACAAAGTGGAAGAGTTGAAAGTCATTATGGATCGGGAGCATATACACTCCGACATATTTAACTTCGGACGTTGATTCACCGGTTCCCGTATAATATAAAGATAAAAATAGCGGCTTCTTGTAAGAAGCCGCTATTTTTATAACAGGATTCCACAGGTTCGACAACGCTGTTTATTCGATATTTTTATTCAGTTTATTCCATTCCGAAACCGGGGGAATGATTCCCATCGCTATCACCTCATCACGCAAATCGCACAAATGCTTATAACTGCGCTCCAATTCTTTATCTTCTTCCGGCGTACCATAAACCGGGTTATAATGTACTCCCGAACGATCGAGAATCGTCTCCATCGCCATAAGTATGTGGTTGAATTTCCCGTCAGACAAATAAACACCAGCCGGCCACGTGAAAGGATTTCCACCCATTGCCGCAGCAATCATCTCGATAGAAAGATAGGCCGGGCTCTGAAAAGAAGAGCGTCCTCGCAAATCGATAATGTGTTTGCCTCCTTGAACGACTTGCTGACGTATCTTCTCCCAGTCTTCGGCCGGTAATTTTTCCGTTCCGATAAGCTCGGCGAGCGGAGTTCCTTTTACTTTTGTCGTCGAAGCAAAAACCGCCATTTGCTCGCCATGCCCTCCATAGGTACGACAATTCTCGATTTCATCGGCTACCGCATGGAAATATTTTGCCAACTCGCTCTGCAAACGCGTACTATCGAGCGCCGCAAGCGTAGATACCTGAGACGGTTTCAAACCCGAATAAAGCAATACGATCAACCCCGTAATGTCGGCCGGATTGAAAACGACGACCACATGTTTCACATCGGGACAATAGCTGCGTATATCCTTACCGAATCGAGCGGCAATTTCGGCATTTCCTTTCAATAAATCCTCTCTCGTCATTCCTGCTTTGCGAGCAGCCCCTCCGGAAGATACGATATACGAAGCTCCTGTAAGAGCTTCTTTCACGTCACTCGTGAAGGTTATATCTACCCCTTTAAATGCACAATGACGTAATTCCTCGGCAACACCTTCCAATGCCGGAGCATAGGGGTCATACAAACATAAATGAGGTGTCAAACGCATCATCAATGCAGTCTGTGCCATATTCGAACCGATCATACCGGCAGCACCCACGATCGTGAGTTTTTCATTCGTCAAAAATTCCATATTCGTTATTTTAAATGATGAGTTTTCTTTATTCCGTTACAAATATAACAAGCGAAACCTGATTTTGATTATCATTCTTTTTTACCATTCATAACAAAAGGTTATCGGCATAAACAGCCCCGCGGTTAAAGCTGAATACAATACATTCATTATAAATCTATTAAATATTTTCAAACACTTTCCATTATTATAAATTAACTATTAAATCTGTTCCTCATCAAAGAGACTAAATATATTTTTTATCTTTTCGTCTTTTGTTGATCCCGAAACAAAATATAAATCTTCTAAATTCAAATTGTTAAACATATCATTATCCACCATAAGATGTATAACATCTCTATTCGATTTTGAACTGACTGCATTAAAGAATAATAAAACTAGTTCCTCCCTTGACAATTGAGCTCTAAAAATCTTTACTAATGTTTCTCTCTCATCAAAAGAACGAATCAAATTAAGCAAATAATAAATAGTCCTCAGATAAGCACCCAAACCAGATTTATTGCTTTCATAAACTAAATCCATAGCCCTTCTTACTGCTTTATATTGCTCTTCCTTTGTTGTATATAATAGCACTTGCTGATATTGTTCAATTGTTAAATTCCCTTCAATAGAAAAAGTAATTGCATTCTTATAAGTGTCTAAACACCTCCTTACTATTTCCCTATTTTCCTCTGGATCTCCATTATTATCCACTTTAAAATCTCTATACATATTGACTTGACTAAAAATCGATTTAACTAAAACATCAAATTTTTCAAAATCACATACTTTTAACTTATGTAAAAACACATCTAAGATAATATCAGTACAAACGTTTTTTTCCATGAGTTGTACGCACTTCTTAAAGCCCTTCAAGCCAATAAAATATTCATAATCAGATAAAAACGATATATAGTTTAATTTAAATGTATCTCTATTCTGCCTATATAAATCCAACATTCTAAAAAACATATCTCTATCATCTCTCATTTGATTACGTTCTTCTGATTCACCTACCCTGTTATCTGTTTTATAAGATGTATATATTACTCCCAAAAAAGCTAATAAGCCCGTTACAGACGCAAAATAACTACCAAATTCACCCCATCGACGATGGTCATTTGAAAGATTACCTCCAAATTGGAAAAAATAGACCAATAACATAACGATTGCCAAAACAGCAACAGACCATAAAACACAACCAATCGAAATAAAATTTTTCTTTCGTTTCATTTGACTCTTATTCTTTCTTCAAAGTTATAAAATTTTTAACACCAAACATTTAAAATAGAATCTTTTATATCATAATAAAAATTCCTATTTACACATTTATTAGTTTGGAAAATCGACTATATTTTCCTATATTCGCATATCGTTATCTCGAATACACGATTGAAGATATCATAATAAAAGAATACCATGACTTATTACAGCGAAACACCGAGAGAGGGTATCAGCCTCCCGGACGGTACATTCAAAGGAGTTCTCAAAGATGGTAAACCCAGTTGGGGCACACTTACCGACCTCTACGGGATTATATACGAAGGAGAGTTTCAAGACGGAAAAATACAAGGCAAAGGTATAATGACATTCCCGGAAGGACAACAATATGAAGGAGATTTCGTCAATGAAAAGTTCGAGGGATCCGGTATGTATACTTGGCCAAACGGAAACCGATACGAAGGCCAATTTGCAAACGGCAAATTCGAAGGTCGCGGTATCTACACGTGGGCAAACGGAGAACGCTACGAAGGTGATTTCGTAAACGGGGAACAACATGGGAAAGGAGTTTTTACATGGTCGGACGGCAGTTGTTACGAAGGAGATTACGATCACGGGAAACAGACCGGGAAAGGGGTCTATACCCAGAGAGACGGAGAATATTACAGAGGAGACTTTGTCGACGGCTTACCCTCTGGAAGAGGTTTCTTTTTCTGGGCCGACGGAGATCGCTATGAAGGAGATTTTATCGAAGGAGAACGTACCGGAAAAGGAGTTTTCTTTCACAAAGGCGGAGAATGTTACTACGGCGATTTCGTAGAAGGGATAAGTCATGGAAAAGGAATCTATATATGGACTGACGGAGAGCGATACGAAGGCGACTTCGTAAACGGGCAATGTACCGGAAAGGGTGTATTCTTCTACAAAAACGGAAACCGATACGAAGGTGATTTCGTCAATGGCTGTAAAGAAGGCTATGGAACCATGTACTACCCAGACGGTCGATATGACACCGGTCAATGGCATGACGACAACTTCATGGGATAAAAACAGAACCCAAGAACTTGTTTTAGTTACCCGCCTTGCTCTCCGCAGAATACCCGAATCTTTCAAAAACATGAATAATTTAATACACTTTTTTTACTCGGTTTGCTAAATAATCTGTACTTTTGTACAAAAATTAGGAAATGGGAAAAGAAACATCTGAAAGAATACAGACTTCCGTGCTCAATGCAGCAGAGAAAAAAGTTTTGGTTTGGCTGGCTCAACGACAACCGGCATGGGTTACTTCGGACTTCCTCACATACACCGGCGTAGTAGGAGCTCTCATATGCGCAGTGGGATTCGTATTGGCTCATATAGATAAAAACTACCTGTGGATCTCTTCTCTCGGGTTGGTGATTAACTGGTATGGCGACAGCCTCGACGGTACTCTTGCCAGAGTAAGGAATGCACAAAGACCCGTTTATGGATTTTTTATCGACCATACGCTCGATGCCGTCACCATTTGTATCATGTGTATCGGAGCCGGTCTTTCGCCCATGTTCAGGCTCGATGTAGCGATGCTGGTATTAGTGGGCTATTTGGTTCTTTCGATTTATACGTATATCTCGACAATCCTAAGCGGTAAGTTCCTGCTCACTTACGGCAGCCTCGGTCCAACAGAATTCCGATTGATCGTCATTCTCATCAACACGGTGTTCATGTATACTTCCCTCTCGGAAATAAAGTGGACCATCGAAGGGCAAACATTGGGCATATTCGATGTAGCCGGATTGTTCATTGCCTGCTTCTTGTTCGTGGCATGGTTGGTTCAATTCATCACCGACCGTCGCGTTTTGTCCAAACAAGATCCATTGAAACCCTATTCTCCTAAAAAATAATAAAGATACGGTGTTAAAGCTGCGTATTTACCTACAATTCGTAGTCAGTCGGCTATTGGGCACAGGTGTCGATACCTTGATACTGTGGATATGCTCGACTTTTATATTCAGCAGCTATTGGGAGGTATATGTCCTTTCACCTATCATCAGTTTTGAATTTGCCGTATTGAGCAATTTCCTATGTTCTTATTTTTGGATATGGAAAAGTAGAATCGGCCGTCGTTCGACGTCTGATTTCTGTATTCGTTTTCTCATGTTCAATCTTTCATCGGGAGCCGGCTTCTTAATGAAAATGTTTTTTCTACTCATTTTCCAAAAGATATTCGGTTGGGACGTTATCTATTGTAATCTTGCCGCCCTGCTTATTTCGGGATTGTTCAACTATTTCGTAGCGGATATGCTGGTATTCAAATCGCGCAAACGGGTGAAAGTCGAAAGTTTCGACAGCAACGACTGCTGAATACAGCACCCTACATAAACCCATAAAGCTCTTCCTTTTCGGTGAATTAAGCCTAAATTCCCCCTACAAAATTCGCCTCCAAAAAGAATCTTATTTCTATTTCAAGCCCGTCTCGACTTGTTGCTGAGCAGGGGGAGTTTTTATATATTTTATTTCTCCCTCGTCCTGTGGTACACTCCACCTCATTTATGATAAACAAAAGGTGGACGAGACTTAACTCCACTGCCGGTATTTTCCAACCTCTCCGCCCTTCGGACATCTACCTTATCGTACATACATGCGCAGAAGAGGGAGACACATTTCCTATTTCGTTACAGTCCAACGAGGTTTTTATACAACAAGACAAAACATTCTAACCTTCTCCCCTATATTTTTGCGTTGCAAAAACACCCCGTAATACTACGGGACACGGCAAGAGAGGAATATGAAATTTTAGTAGATGGGATAGGGAGAGAATTAATAAAGTTGTATAAAAACGAAAGGGACGCAAATTTTTTGCTTCCCTTTCGAGTGATTGAGTTGGGATTCGAACCCAAGACCCACAGCTTAGAAGGCTGTTGCTCTATCCAGCTGAGCTACTCAACCGACCTTTTATGAAAAAGTGCTGCAAAGTTAGGGATATTTCGGGATATTCCAAATATATGTATCCTATTTTTTGTAGACCTCATATAAAATAGAAGTATCAGAAAGGATACCCCACCGTGAAATGAAACGCAGAATCTCGTTTGAAGTTTTGCGAAGCGATTGCCCAATGGTCTTGTCCGGCCGCCGGATTATAGGCTTTCATTCCCATGTCGAAGCGAAGTAAGAAATAGCTGAAATCCAGACGGATTCCCAATCCATAGGCCAACGCGATTTCCTTATAAAACGAATCCAGTCGGAACTGACCGCCGGGCTGCGATTCGTAATCACGAATCGTCCAAATATTACCGGCATCGATAAAAGCTCCCAACTCTACTTTCCAAAATAGTTTGGTGCGATATTCAAGATTTATATCGAGGCGTATATCTCCACACTGATTGATAAATTCGGATACAGAATTATTGCCGTTATAACTACCGGGACCGAGCGTTCTTACCGACCACCCCCGCACACTATTGGCTCCACCCGAATAGTAGCGTTTCTCAAAAGGTAAAATATCGGAATTCCCATAGGGTATGCCTATTCCTCCGCCTACATGAAAAGCAATAGAGTTTCGCTCGTCAATCAAATGGGTAAAACTATAATCGAAATCGAATTTAGCATACTGGGAATATCGGATACCAAAAATCTTGTATCCCCCATCGGGCTCTTTCGAGGTAAGTTTGGAAAAGGCATTGAGCACGTTGCCCGCTATTTCTCCCGCAGCCCTCAACGTATAGACATTGGTGCGACGCTGCACCGGATTGGAGGGATTGAGATTGGAGCAATAAAAGGTATATCCCATACGCATGATGAAGTGATCCTCGTAACTGTATCGTAAAAGCGGATTATCGGGGGCTATGTTTTCGAGAAATCCGTCGGTCTTACGGGGCAAATAGACATAATTTATATCCAACAGGTCGTAGTTGTGACGGTAGAATCCCCGGTTGGTCGTCCACTTATATTTCCAAGCTGCTCCCCAAATGACTCGCGTATACTCGGGACGTTGCTGGAAATTAAGGTTTATACTATATTCGGTGCTGGCCTTCATACGCCGCCGAAAATCGGTACGCAAAAACGGGAAAAGAAATTTGGGATAAGTAACTCCTATCTCCCCTCCCAACTCGGTATATCGGTCATTGATGAGTCCGCTCAAATCGCCCGACAAACTTTCATAAGCACCGCGTACCTTAGCCGAAAAAGTTTCGGAACCCTTGAAGATATTACGATGTTGATAAGTAGCTCCCACGGCAAAACCTAAATCGCCCTCGGAATTAGTACCTTCCAATTCGAGCGAAACAGACTGCGGCTTATCCTTGCTGAGCAAGATATAACAATCCAATTGATTTACACCTTCGTCGTTCCGACCGGCCGGCTCGAAGCGAATATTGACATATTTGACAATACGCAATCTCCCGAATGCCGTATAGGTATTGTCCACATCTCGACTACTGAACAACAACCCCGGACGAATGAAACAATTCTCCACCAATGTTTCCCGTCGAATATAAGGGCGATCGCCTTCCACGAAATAATAATTCTTATATGTACCGGCATTGGCAACATCGATTTGGTCGGTCGCCGTCGGGTCATAAGACAACACAAAATAGATTTTCCTCATATAATACCGTTCGTACGGACGATACCCCGAAGCATTGGCAACAGACTCAGGAACAAGATTCATAGTGAGATCGACTGCTTTCGAACGGTCGGCGGTATCTGCCGTATAGGTAATCAGTTCTTTATTAAAAGCATAAAAGCCATCGCGCCGCAACATATCGGAAATACGTTGCCTTTCCTCGTCCAACACATTTCTATCGAAATTCGATCCTTTCTTCAAAAGCGAATGAGAGGCATATTGCCGCTCGACAAGCCGGGAAATCGTATCGTTTGAAATACGATAGTCTATATCGTCTATGTAATGCGGCGTATTTGCCGAGACTCGATAGAACACGTCCATACGTTTACCATTCGAAACCGTATCGACATCGACCCGAGCAGCCATGTACCCCTTATTATTCATGGCCTTCTCCATTTGCATACGAGAATTTTCTATCAAAACCGGGTCGTAAATTATCGGGGGTGTGCCGGCATTCCTTACCCAGCGGTTATACCATTTGGTCGAATCGTTTCCCGACAAATTATATAGCCCGAGCGTAAAGCGGAACAACCCGAACATACGGTGATTAGGCTCTTGACGCAAATAGGATTTCAAATCGGAAGGTTTCACCGACTTATCATCGGTCTCTATCTTTACATGGTCGAGCAGATAGCTACCGTCCGGGACATGGCGGGTAGGACTACACGCAACCAGAACAACACCGACGATCGCTCCTAAACTTGCCTTTATAACTCGACGAATTTTCAACGCTTCTCCGATAACTTGATTCTTTCTCGATGGATAAAACCTTGCAAATATACACTTTATTTTTTTCAATTCCAGCCATTCCTTAGGCAGAAGCAAGAAGACAAAAATTAACCGGGTTTCAATCACACTGTTATACGATGTTTTTTATTTTCATTTATTACATTAAACTCCGTAAATACAAGCAATTTAAAATAGTAAACATGTATTTTCTTTCAAATTATTTGTTTATATCACAAAATAGTTATACATTTGCAACATCATAAACGATATTTATGTGATAATTATGTTACTACACGTCATTTCTCTATCGGTCATTAGCGAACTTCTTGTCGTGAGTCGGTAAGGTGGAAAGGCGTATGTAGTTACTTCTCATAGAATGTTAAATTAGAGTAATTGTAAAAACCTTTCCACACAGCGGAAAGGTTTTTCTTTTAATGAGTACAGATTATGAAACATCAATTGCGGAGTGCGACGAGCACTGGCGGAAGGAGAATGGCAGGAGCGAGAGCTCTATGGAGAGCCAACGGCATGAAAGAAACGGAGATGGGAAACCCCATCATCGCAATCGTCAATTCGTTCACCCAATTCGTTCCCGGCCATGTACATCTGCATGAAATAGGTCAAACGGTAAAAAAAGAAATAGAGAAATTAGGATGCTTTGCCGCCGAATTCAACACGATCGCTATCGACGACGGCATAGCTATGGGACATGACGGCATGCTTTATTCCCTTCCCTCCCGCGACCTCATCGCCGACAGCGTCGAATATATGGTCAATGCACACAAGGCCGATGCCATGATCTGTATCAGTAATTGCGATAAAATCACACCGGGCATGCTCATGGCGGCCATGCGGCTCAACATTCCTACCATCTTCGTATCGGGAGGTCCTATGGAAGCGGGGCAGCTCGATGGGAAAGGACTCGATTTAATCGATGCCATGGTCGAATCGGCCGACGAAACCATAAGCGACGAACAAGTACGCCGAGTAGAACATGCCGCATGCCCTACCTGTGGTTCCTGCTCGGGCATGTTTACCGCTAACTCCATGAACTGCCTCAACGAGGCCATCGGTCTGGCTCTCCCCGGAAACGGTACTGTCGTAGCGACCCATCGCAACAGGGAACGGTTATTCATACAAGCTGCCCGACAAATCGTGGAGAACTGCCGGGCTTATTACCAAGACGGCGATGAAAGTGTATTGCCCCGTAACATCGCTACTCGCGCGGCATTCCTCAATGCGATGACTCTCGATATCGCCATGGGGGGCTCTACCAACACGGTATTGCACCTGCTCGCCATAGCCCAAGAGGCCGGAGTAGACTTTACGATACAAGACATAGACTCCCTGTCCCGCAAGTCGCCGGTACTTTGCAAAGTAGCACCCAATTCGCACTACCACATACAAGACGTGAACCGTGCGGGAGGTATTCTCTCGATTCTCGCCATACTCGAAAAAGAGGGGCTGATAGACGCATCTGTCCGTCGAGTAGATCGACTGTCCTTAACCGAAGCCATCGAACAGTATGCGATACGAAACGGAGCATGTCCCCCCGAAGCGGAAAGACTTTGGAAAAGCGCACCGGGCAACCGGTTCAACCTCGTGATGGGCTCTCAGGAAAACTATTACGACAAGCTCGATACCGACCGTTCGAAAGGGTGTATTCGCGATTTCGAACACGCTTATGTCAAAGACGGTGGACTGGCCGTACTTTTCGGTAATATCGCCCAAGACGGCTGTATCGTCAAAACGGCCGGAGTGGACGAAAACATTTTCCGCTTCAAGGGAAGAGCCAAAGTATTCGAATCGCAGGAAGAGGCTTGCGAAGGCATACTCGGCGGGAAAGTAGAGAGCGGAGACGTGGTCGTCATCATCTACGAAGGCCCCAAAGGAGGCCCCGGCATGCAAGAGATGCTCTACCCTACCTCGTATATCAAATCGAAACACCTCGGCAAAGCCTGTGCCCTCATTACAGACGGGCGTTTCTCAGGAGGGACATCGGGACTTTCCATCGGACATATCTCGCCCGAAGCAGCCGCCGGCGGAAACATAGGATTAGTGCGGAACGGCGACCTCATCGAAATAGACATTCCCAACCGCAGCATCAACCTGCTTATCGAAGAAACAGAAATGGAACGTCGCAGAGCAGAAGAAAATACCCGGGGAAAAGAGGCATTCACCCCTCGACACAGAACACGAAACATATCGAAAGCCTTGCAAGCCTATGCTGCCTTAGTAAGCTCGGCCGACAAAGGTGCTGTACGAATTATCTAAGAAACAGAGTCCCAATTGTACAAAACGACTATGGCAACAGAGAAAATAAGCGGAGCGGAAGCGCTCATCAAATCGCTCATCGCAGAAAAGACAGAGTATATATTCGGATATCCGGGAGGAGCCATCATGCCCGTATTCGATGTTCTCTACGATTATCGAGACAAATTGAAACATATCCTCGTGAGACACGAACAAGGAGCTACACATGCCGCACAAGGGTACGCACGAGTATCGGGGAAGACCGGAGTCGTCATGGTCACCTCGGGTCCCGCCGCCACCAATATCATCACGGGACTCTCGGATGCCATGATGGACAGTACGCCGCTCATCGTCATCACCGGACAGGTCGCCTCTCCCCTATTGGGCTCGGACGCTTTTCAGGAAACCGATGTCGTAGGAATCACCCAGCCGGTGACCAAATGGAGTTACCAGATACGTCACAGCGAAGAAATAGCTTGGGCGGTAGCAAGAGCTTTTTACATCGCCGGGAACGGTCGTCCGGGTCCCGTGGTTCTCGACATTGCCAAAGATGCCCAAACGGGAATGACCGAATTCGACTACAAACCCTGTCAATTCATTCGCAGCTACAACCCTTATCCCGACATACAACCCGGCGAAATAGAGGAAGCCGCCCGGCTTATCAACCAGTCTCGCAAACCGTTCATACTCGCCGGTCAGGGGGTAGTTATCTCCCATGCTGAAAAGGAATTGTCGGAGCTGGCCGAAAAAGCCGATATACCGGTAGGTTGCACTCTGTTGGGATTATCGGCAATACCGACCGACCACCCCCTATACAAAGGCATGTTAGGCATGCACGGCAGCATAGCCGCCAACATCAAGACCAACGAATGCGACCTGCTCATCGCCATCGGCATGCGGTTCGACGACCGAGTAACGGGCGACTTGAAACAATATGCCCGACAAGCCAAAGTAATTCATATAGACATCGACCCGTCGGAATTCAACAAAAACGTGAAGTGCGATGTATCGGTACTGGGCGATGCCCGTGCCGTATTGCAAAAGCTGAATGAAAAAATCGCTCCCGCCGAACACTCCGAATGGATAGAATCTTTCTCGGTATGTGAAAAGGTGGAAAAAGAAAAGGTCATAGAACCGGAGATACACCCCCGGAAACCATTGATGAATATGGGAGAGGTCGCCCGAAAGGTATCCGAAGCCACGGGCAACGACAGTATTCTCGTGACCGACGTGGGACAAAACCAAATGCTGTCGGCCCGATATTACCGGTTCAAAAGATCCCGCAGTATCGTTACCTCCGGCGGATTGGGTACTATGGGGTTCGGCCTTCCCGCCGCTATCGGAGCCAAGATAGGCAATCCCGACCGCACGGTCTGCTTTTTTACCGGAGACGGAGGACTGCAAATGACAATCGAAGAATTAGGTACAATCATGCAATATGGTATCGATGTGAAAATCATTATTCTCAATAATAATTTCTTGGGTATGGTAAAACAATGGCAAGACCTGTTCTTCGACCATCGCTACTCCGAAACCCCAATGCTGAATCCCGATTTTACGGGCGTGGCGGCAGCTTACGGCATAGCTGGCGAAAGGGTCGCCACCCGTGAAGAACTCGACTCTGCCATACGACGTATGCTCGACCACCGCGGAGCTTACCTGCTCGATGTACAAATAGACCCGGATTGCATGGTATTCCCGATGACTCCCGCCGGGAGCTGTGTAACCCATATCATGCTCAACGCCACTGAAAAATATTAAGACCGATATGACTCAACAGACATTATATACCGTAACTGTTTATTCTGAAAACCAAGTAGGATTACTGAATCAGATTTCGATTATCTTTACACGCCGACAGCTCAATATCGAGAGCCTGTCGGTATCGGGCTCGGCTATCGAAGGTGTACACAAATTTACCATCACGACATACAGCGACCGCGAAACGATGGAAAAACTGGTCAAGCAGATAGAAAAACGAATAGACGTACTACGCGCCTTCTTTTATACCGACGACGAAATCATCTTTCAAGAGGTTGCACTTTACAAGGTTCCTACCGACAAGCTATTGGACGACAGGAGCATCGAAGATTTGATTCGCAAACACAATGCCCGCATTTTGGAAGTGAACCGCACATATACCGTCATCGAGAAATCGGGACACCCCGACGAAACTCAATCTCTGTTCGAAGAACTGAGTCGATACGATGTTATGCAATTCGTCCGGTCGGGACGTGTCGCCATAACCAAATCGACCGTCGAGCACGTAAGCATATTCCTACAAGAACAACAATACCGACAAAACCAACTATGAAAGAAAAAGAAGAACAATCCAAACGACAAACAGAACCGGTCTACTCCAAAACTTATACCGTAGAGCCGGCCGAAGGAAACGGCCAACAGGAGTTGCCGCTCACCCTGCTCGCCAAACGAATACTCGAAGTGGCTACGTTACATGCCGAATCGTGGGGCGTGGGATACAGTACGCTCGTCAAAAACCGGCAAGTATGGGTACTCTCCCGGCTCACCGTCGAAATGTACCGTTATCCGCTCATCAACGAGCATTATACTTTACAAACATGGATCGAAGGGTATAACAAGCATTTTTCATCGAGAAACTTCGCCATACTGGGAGAGGACGGCTCTCCCTGCGGATATGCCCGCACGATTTGGGTCGTTATCGATTTGGATAGTCGCACATCGGTAGATATAAGTCAATTCGAATATATCGCCGAGAACATATCGGACAAAGCATGTCCCATCGAAAAGCAATCGAGAGTACGCGATGTACATGACGAAAATGCAGTAATCTATCCTGTGACTTATAACGATATAGATTTGAATCGACACGTCAACAGTGTGAAATACATCGAGCACGAACTCGACCTTTTCCCTTTCGAACGGTATGATAAACAACGTATCCGACGATTCGAGATAAGCTATGCCAACGAAGCTCGATACGGTTCTACTCTGCAACTGCTGAAAGAGGAAGAAGCACCGGATCATTTTACCTTAGAAATACGGGACGACCAAACCGTGTACTGCAAAGGAAGAATCATATTTGAAAACAGATAAAACTAATTTAATTAACCTCTAAACAAAAAAGAAAATGGCAATCATGAATTTTGGCGGTGTTGACGAAAACGTAGTCACCCGGGAAGAATTTCCATTGGAAAAGGCAAGAGAAATCCTCAAAGACGAAACCATCGCCGTTATCGGATACGGCGTGCAAGGCCCCGGACAAAGTATGAACTTGCGGGACAACGGATTCAATGTCATCGTCGGACAAAGAAAAGGCTCGAATACATGGGACAAAGCGGTGGCCGACGGCTGGGTTCCCGGCGAAACGCTTTTCGAAATCGAAGAGGCTTGCCAGCGTGGAACAATTATCGAGTACCTTCTTTCCGACGCAGCTCAAATAGAGGTATGGCCCAAAGTGAAAAAACATCTTACCGCCGGTAAAACGCTTTATTTTTCTCATGGATTCGCCATCACCTACAAAGAGCGCACGGGTATCGTTCCTCCTGCCGATATCGATGTAGTACTGGTTGCGCCCAAAGGTTCGGGAACCAGTTTACGGCGCATGTTCTTGCAAGGTCGGGGACTCAATTCGAGCTATGCAATTTTCCAAGATGCGACCGGGCACGCCAAAGAGAAAGTTATAGCTCTCGGTATCGGAGTCGGTTCGGGATACCTTTTTGAAACTACGTTCAAACGCGAGGTTTATTCCGACCTTACCGGAGAACGGGGAACTCTCATGGGAGCCATTCAAGGTATTTTCGCCGCACAATACGACACACTGCGCGCACACGGACACAGCCCTTCGGAAGCATTCAACGAAACGGTCGAAGAGCTTACCCAATCACTGATGCCTCTTGTCGCCGAAAACGGTATGGATTGGATGTATGCCAACTGCTCGACAACAGCCCAGCGAGGAGCTCTCGACTGGTGGAAAAAGTTTCGTGATGCTACCAAACCCGTATTCGAAGAACTGTATGAAGAGGTAGCCAAAGGGAACGAAGCTCAACGTTCTATCGACACGAACAGTAAAGAGGGATATCGCGATGGACTGAACAAAGAGTTGAAAGAGTTGCGAGAAAGCGAGATGTGGCAAGCCGGTGTAACCGTTCGAAAATTACGCCCCGAAAATAACTAACCGACAAATAGATTACCATATAGAAAAGAGATTATTCCATTCGTTGGAATAATCTCTTTTCTTATACCCGAACGTATAGAATAAATAACCATAAACCTCAAAACTTTTTCTTCGATAAATTGTATTGACAATACCGGGAATTTCCGGGAAATAAAAATATATCGGAATATGAAATCCTACGAAACCCAGACTGTCGGCCAAATTGTCGCCGACAAATACGAAGCGGCGAATGTATTTGAAAAATACGGTATCGACTACTGTTGCCACGGTTCCACACCGTTGCTCGAAGCCTGTAAAAATGCAAATGTAGAACTCGACCAAGTCCAAAAAGAACTCGAAAACACTCCATCGTCTGCTCACGGAAACATCGATTTTACCAATTGGCCTATCGATTTGCTCATAGACTATATTCTCAAAATCCACCACCGCAACATTCGCTCGCACGGACCAGAATTATTACATCTCTTGGACAAAGTTTGTAATGTCCACGGAGACCGCCACCCGGAACTATACAAAATACGTACTCTCTTTCACGACTCGCTCAAAAGCCTTTACAGCCATCTCGACAAAGAAGAACTGGTTTTATTCCCTTATATCTACGAAATGTTTAAGGCCAAAGAAGAGCACAAACATTTACCCGATTTCCATTGCGGTTCGATCGAAGCTCCCATCTCGGTAATGTTGTCGGAACACGAGGCTGAGGGAGAACGATTCCAGCATATCAACCGATTAACCCAAAACTACACAGTCCCCAAAGATGCTTGCAACAGTTACCGATTGGCTTTCGACAGATTGAAATCTTTTGAAAAAGCCCTACACCAACATATTCACCTCGAAAACAATATAGTCTTTCCACGAGCTATTGAAATGGAAAAAGAATTAAGGAAATAGGTAACCATGCAAATCAATATAAAACGGGTATACGATCCCCCAAAAGTATCGGACGGTTATCGTATATTAATAGATCGCCTATGGCCCAGAGGCACGAAAAAAGAGGCTCTGAAATATGATATCTGGGAGAAGAACATTGCTCCTTCTCCCGCATTACGCCGATGGTTCCATGAGAATCCGCAAGAGCATTGGGAGGGATTCGTATCGCTATATTCAAAAGAGTTGGAAAACTCCGCCTCTGTAAAAGATTTCGTCGAAAGAATAAAGAGCCACGATCGAATAACATTATTGTATGCCTCAAAAGATGCCACCCACAATCATGCTTCGGTACTAAGACAGTTTCTACAAAATCATCTGCACTGATTGCCGCATAAACGACCTACGCCACTACCAAAAAGAACGATGGAGAACGAAGTTGTCACTTGCCGATCGTATATAAAAGGAGTATGTTTCCGGTATTCTTTCCCATAAAATAAAACGGGAAAAATCCGAAACTATCATAAATAACGAAGGGGAGCAATGCTCCCCTTCGTTATTTATCGACGACGCTGTTGTTTGTTTCGTTGCTTCTGTTGTTCTCTCAACGCAGCCTGCTGCTGGCGTTGCGCTTCTTCCAACCGAGCCATGAAACCGCTCTTCTTGCGAGGTTTCTTTTGATTCTCTTTCAACTCGGCAAGAACTTTCTCCTCGTTGATACATTTACGGAATACATAGGTTTGAATAATCGTAATCAACAACGACAAGAAATAATAATAACTCAACCCGGCCGAATAATTATTGAAGAATACCAAGAACATGACGGGCATCAGATACATCATGAACTTCATACCCGGCATCTGTTGTTGTCCGGCGGTATTCTGCATATTGATTTTGGTGTATATCAAGTTGGTAATAGTCATCAACAAACAGAAAAGGCTGATGTGATTACCAAAATAGGGCGTTATCAACGGTATATAAGTATCCCAACTTACGATCGCATCATAGGTCGACAAATCTTTCGCCCACAAGAACGATTCACCCCGAAGCTCGATAGAAGACGGGAAGAAGGTGAACATCGCAATAAGAATAGGCATTTGTAAAAGTAACGGCAAACACCCGCCCATAGGATTCACTCCCGCCTTGCTGTACAGATCCATTGTCAAACGCTGACGCTCCATCGCTTTATCCTGCCCCGGATACTTATCATTAATCTCCTTAATTTGAGGAGCTAAAACCCGCATACGAGCCTGCGACTTATAAGATTTATACGTGAAGGGGAATAAAACGAGCTTTATAAATATCGTCAACAACAAAATGATAACGCCATAATTGCTGAAAAATTTACCCAAGAAGGTGAATACCGGTATAACAATGAGCGTATTTATCCAACGGAAAAACTTATATCCCAGTGGAACGAGCTTATCCAAATCGAGTGTCTGGTCTCCCGAAAGATCGTCGTCATAAGAGGACAATAACGGATAAGAATTCGGTCCGAGAAAAATATTGAATCCGGCAACCTGCGGCTCTTTCGAATCATAATCTATCGTACTCTCGGCATGAAACTGTTTCAAATATCTATCTTCTTCCAAAGACCGAGAGGTAAAAATTCCGTCGTTAAATTTTCCATCGGCAATAAAAGCAGTAGAGAAAAACTGGTTTTTAAACCCAATCCATTTGAGGCTCGTAGTCGCTTTCTCTTCATCGTTACCCGACTCGCTCAAATGCTCTACATCGTCTCCTGCAAATTTATAATACAAGGCACTATTTCTCTCCTCAAACATACGTCCTTGTTCTTGACGGCGCATTTTCTGGTCCCAAATAAAATCCCAATAAACAGCGCTCGACGGAATTACCCGATCCATATCTTTCTGCCAGATATCCATTTTCAACATATAGCTGTCTTCCGGCAAAGAATATCGAATGCCCATCTGGCTTCCATTGGCAAGCTGCAATGTCATATTTACAGCATTACCATCGATTTCGGGAGTAAAATATAAATCGCGTGTATCGATCACGCGCGCATTCGTACGAATAATGAATCCATAGTCGTTTTCGTCTCCGGTAAACAGAGTCACATTCGTGGAATCATAGGCCATGTAATCATTCAAAACAGCCTCATAAAGACGACCTCCTTTATTAGAAAACTTCAATGTCACCTTATTATTGGACAAAGTAGTAAATTCTTCCGAACCTTCGGCACAAGGAGCGAACTCGCCGAAACGCGCTATCAAACCTGCATTTTTTAATGAATCGGCAACTTCTCCCGAAACGGTATCGGTCGAAACGGGTGTTTCTGCCAAAGCGGCCTCGGCCATACGTTCCGCTTCCACAGCGGCAATCGAATCGTTATACCGACGCTGTGCCTCCAATTGTTCGGGTGTAGGCTGCATCCACCAAGAGAAAAGCAGCACAACTACGACCATCAATACAAGACCTAAAATCGTGTTTTTATCCATTCTTCAATTTTGAGATTACTAAATTATTTTTTTGAAATCGCTGCTTTAATAAAGTCAACGAAAAGGGGATTCGGATTAAGAACCGTACTATTGTACTCGGGGTGATATTGTACTCCCACATACCAACGCAAAGACGGAACCTCGACAACTTCGACCAAATGAGTTTCGGGATTCTCGCCCACGCAACGCATTCCGGCATCTTCAAAAGCTTTACGATACTCATTGTTAAATTCGAAACGATGGCGATGCCGTTCGCGAATATGAGTCGTTCCATAAGCCTTAGCAGCAATAGAGTCTTCGGCCAATATACAGTCATAAGCGCCTAAACGCATCGTCCCACCCATATTGGTTATGCTCTTCTGCTCCTCCATCAAGTCTATTACATTATGCTTGGTCGTCACGTCCATTTCGGTAGAGTTCGCATCGGTATACCCCAACACATCGCGGGCATACTCGATCACCATGCATTGCATGCCCAAACATACGCCAAATGTCGGAATATCGTGTTCACGAGCATATTTCAAAGCGATGAATTTTCCTTCGATACCTCTCTGCCCAAATCCCGGAGCAATCAACACGCCATCTAAAGAAGAAAGCATAGCGTCCACATTTCCGCTATTTAACTTCTCGGAATGAATATATTGCAAATCGAGTTTGCGATCGTTATAGGTAGCTGCCTGAAACAACGATTCATTGATAGATTTATAGGCATCTGGAAGTTCTACATATTTGCCGACTAATCCGATACGTACGGTCTTAGTCGCATTTTTCATGCGATGCAAGAAATTCAACCACGGCTCCAAATGAGGTTCTCCGTTTATGGGTAAACCGGTTTTTGTCAATACGATTTCATCTAAATGCTGTTGATGCATTTTCAAAGGGACTTCGTATATAGACGGAACATCTATCGACTGAATCACTGCCGCAGGATCTACATTGCAAAACAATGCCACCTTCTTACGTAAAGCAAGAGATAGCTCGTACTCGGTACGCAATACCAATATATCGGGTTGGATACCTACCTCTTGCAATTGTTTTACCGAATGTTGGGTCGGTTTGGTTTTCAATTCCTTAGCGGCAGCAATATAAGGTACATAGGTCAAATGAATACATACACAATTTTTCCCCATTTCCCAACGCAACTGACGTACGCTTTCGAGATAGGGCAAAGATTCGATATCTCCGACCGTTCCCCCGATCTCCGTGATTACGAAATCGAACTGGTTCTTCGATCCTAAAAGTTTAATGTTACGTTTAATTTCATCTGTAATATGCGGAATAATCTGCACCGTCTTTCCCAAATAATCGCCCCGTCGTTCTTTATCTATTACATTTTGATAAATACGCCCTGTTGTAATATTATTGGCGCGAGTCGTAGGAGTATTGGTGAATCGCTCGTAGTGACCCAAGTCAAGGTCGGCTTCGTGTCCATCGACCGTCACATAACATTCTCCATGTTCATAAGGGTTCAATGTTCCGGGATCTATATTGATGTAAGGATCGAACTTTTGGATAGTTACTCTATAACCTCTTGCCAAAAGCAATCGAGCCAACGAAGCCGAAATAATACCTTTACCCAACGACGAGGTTACCCCCCCCGTAACGAATATATACTTAGTCTCCACGATAAAATATGGTTTATGTGTTACATTTACAAGGCGCAAAATTAGGAAAAATAATCCACAATCTATCGCAACATTCAACAGAATTATCACTTTTCATTTGCTATGAAGAGAAAAGCCCATAACAGATAGAAACACTTTACAATTTTTACCCAAAAGAAAGACCATCGGTAAACAATTTGTATCAAATAATCATTATCTTTGCAAACAGATGCGAAAATAGGCTGCATTCGGCAAAGTCAAGCAAGCTTGCTTTTGCCCTCATTGGCACTATCTTTGCAAACAGATGCGAAAATAGGCTACGCCTTGCCATAATCGAATAAACCTATTTCTACTCTCTACTTGTTGCACTATCTTAAAAAATACAAACATATACTCTTATGAACTCACGAATTACAGCTATTCTCATAAGTCTTCTTTCTGTAACCGGAGTATTCGCAACGACTGTCATAGAACAGAACGATAGTATAACGAACAAAATCGTATCTGACAGTATAACAATGGCCATGCCATCAGATTCTATAACCATACAGGTTACCGATACCGACTCGATCGCTCGCCAGCAAGAGGCCGACAAGAATTTACTTTCATTATTGGAAACAGACTCAACCGAGCAGATTTTACCGGTTATCAAAATGTTGCGTATGCTCGAATATGCCGACAGCATAAGAGCTATGCAAGGGTCGGGCGAAATACCTGTCAACCCACTTTTCTTACCTATCGTGTTCGAAAAACAGATGTCTACTCCTTTTCAACATTTACCCTCGGCCGAAAAATGCCCATTCAAACCAAAGTCTCTTTCGGTGGACGATAAATGGTTACAAGACGAGATTCAAGCCGAAAAGACCCGAAATTTAGCACAGAACTATGTAATCGTCAATTACCCGAAACTTATACATTACAATACAGACAATCTACCGGAAGTGCCTAAACAATACGTGATCGAAAACGATCCGGCTAAACATATTCTCTCTATCAAAGAAAAGCCGCTAATTATAAAAAATGACGTGGGAAAAGAAAAAATCAAACTAAAACGATGGATAATCAATTTCCAATCGTCCATACAATTTTCCCAAGTCTATGTTTCGGAGAATTGGTATCAAGGAGGGACGAGCAATGTCAATCTGCTAAGCGATCAACAATTCTCTATCAAATATAACGATCCCAAAGAGCAACGTATCTTATTCGAGAATTTAGTACAATGGAGATTGAACATCAACAGTGCCCCGGAAGACACATTGCATTCTGTAAAAATCAGTGAAGATTTATTCCAGATAAACTCGAAATTCGGTCTTAAAGCCTACAACAAATGGTACTACACTGCTACCATGAATTTCAAGACACAATTTTTCACCAGTTATGCCGCTAATTCCAACAACAAGGTGGCTGCATTTCTATCTCCTGCCGAGTTGAATTTGGGTTTAGGTATGTCTTATCAATATAAAAACGATAAAAAACGTTTCGAGACATCAATATCGCTCTCTCCGCTTTCCTACAACTTGCAATTCATCGTTAACGACGACATGGATGCGGCCAGCTTCGGGATCAAATCGGGGAAAAGCATGAGTCAATACGGTTCCTCCTTCGAAGGGCGCATCAAATGGGAGTTCTATCATAACATGGTTTGGAGTTGCAGACTGTTTTATTTCACCAACTATGATCATGTACAAGGGGATATGGAAAATACATTCGACTTTATCCTCAACCGTTTCTTCTCTACTCGTTTATTTGTTCATCTGCGATATGACGATGCTCGCGCGCTGAACAAAGACTTCGGACATTTCCAACTGAAAGAATTACTAAGTTTCGGATTCAACTATAAATTCTAATGAGAATCAAACTCATAGTTTTACTATGCATCGGTATACTCTGTTCCTCATCGATAAAAGATGAAGAAGGGCGTTATGAAAGTAAGCCTCCTTATCGTAGTTTCATTCTTGAAAATTATACCGAAGAAAGTGCCAAACACTATTTCGATACAGCTCCAATCGACAGTTGGGAAGGCATTTGGCTCCTGACAGAAAATGGAGAAAGAGTCGCTATCGAACGGTTTAAAGACATTCGATTTTCCGAAATCTTTACACACCGAATCGTTAAATTGGATTCGTCGGTACGCAGTGAAATTCCCGTCGGAACTATTTTAGGGTACTTAACTCGCGGAGTAAATCCTAACACTTGTTTCATCTGGCTCTATAAACATAAACTGACAGGCGCAATACTTTACGCTCCCAAAAGGTTTTCGGCCAGACTGACTTCTGACCTCAACGGCATTTTATTCTCAGGAAACAGCGCTAAAAAATTAGAAGACTTATTCGATCCCCGGTCAGGATTCATTAAATTATATCCCAAGCAAATCTCGGAGAATTCTGAAAATCGGGAAATCCGATATCTGTAAATTCAGAACTTTCGGAAAACAAAGCGTTCATCTTCACCCCGGGTCAAAATCATTTTGGAAGAGGTAAGTTTCTCAATGTAAAAAGTATATTCCTCGTTCATTTTCAACTTGAAAACAGGAGGTAGTTCTGTTTCAAACCAAGAGGGTTCCATTATTTTAAATTTCAGTATGTCATCTTCGCGAACGTAACTCCCGAAATAATTGTCTGTTGCATTTTCTATTCCTCCCCGATGAACCAATTGTAACTTTATGACACTACTCTGAAAATTATAGTAAAGACTATCATGTGGGGTCATTGTACCATTCTCCCACATCTCAATCAATTGCCATTTCCCGAAAAGAGGACCTATATACCCATCATTATGAGTACAAGAGGTGACAACAATCCCCAAAAACAATCCTATTAAAATACGGCGAATCATCATCTTGTTCTTCATTTTCCAATTGTTAAAATTCCACTTTTCCTGATACCGATAGCAACACCCCATTTATCTCCATACAATTCGCCCCAATCTCCGGCCAAAGAAGCGGAAAACGACCACCCCGAAAGTTTTATCGGAGAATAAACACATTCTATCAGCCCCGACATATCGTGTTGGGTATCGGCTAACGGAAGAAAAGTCGTTCCCCAAGAGGTTCGATACGACGCTAATATTTTATATTTCCATTCAGGAGCGATATAACCCGACGCTCCTAAATGGACTCCTCGTATTCTGTTATGCTTGTATCTCATATAACCATCTGTATTGTACAACAAGGATTTAGCCATTGCCGTACCATTGGAAAGGCCGTAATGCGCCCAACCGTTATAGAAATAGTTATTGTAGTAATCATCGGCTCCTGTGGCTTCTATATCCAATTTAGGATCATTATAATCACTCGGACACCAATTCAGAGGCCCACTTTGATTGGTCATATCCAAATATTCTAAAACGACATTCGACAGCCAGTTTTTCTTACCGCTCTTATATTCAAGCCCCCATAGACCGTCCCAACCATTGAACTTCCCCATTCCCGATGCATCGTCGTAATACCATTCGAAGTAACCTCTTACAGAAGAATTGTTTTTAAACCTGTATTCCGCCGATAAATTCCATTGTCCCACATGGTTTCCATAGTAGTAGGCCTGATCACCTTTATTGGACTGACCATCACCAGACGACGGAAACAAGATTTTAAAAAAATCTTTCAAGCGGGTCGGACTTTTCATCGTGAGAGAATCTATCAAAACGCCCTCTTTATAATACCGTTTTGTGCCTCCGAACTGTGCTGCCAGTTCGGCTCCGATCGTTACGACAAAGGGTTTGTCGGGATTGGAACGAAACGAAATGGATTTATGGTGATATAAAGCATCGGTCGTAATATACTGATTATAATAATTGTAATGGTCCCTTAAAAAATCGTTGTCCATAAACTTTCCATACGCAAGTTCACCCTTAATCTGTACCCAGCCTTTCGTAAACGGAATATCTACAAAATCGATAAATCCGGCTCTAACTTGGGGTATAGGCCGTGCATTACCCGACCAGACCAACCCGCCGGAACTCAACTCGAAATTTACTACTTCATCGGTAAGCTCTCGACAACCTGCCGATATAAAAATCATGCGGTATTTCATGCCTATATAGGCTTGTTGTATGAGGAAAGACGACACGCCCGGATTATACGTTTTCAGGTTTCCGTCCGAATAATAGGATACCGGAGATGTAGAAGACATCAATCCAACCAAATCGATACCGAACTCATAGGAAAACCGTTTGTTCATCTCCAAGCCTTTAAAAACCGAGGCTCGCAAATATCCGCTTTTACTGTGTGTTACCAGCCCATGCTTATTGGCAGACAAATAATACGGTGCAAAAATCCCGTTTCCGGCATTTCCGACCATCGACAAAGAATAGTAATCTGTCGAATGTTGGGCAAAAAGCCCGAATAAATTTCCGATAGATAAACAGAAAACGACTAATAATCCTACTCTCAAACGATGATACATAATGTATGAATATTATTGATAATCGAGACAAAAATAATATATAAAGCACTACGGCACAACTCCCCTCTCTTTATTTAACAAAAAAGGGGAATAAAGTGTATGAATATACATTTATTCCCCCTTTATACCGAGACTAACCTTTTTAGAAAGAGACACCTAAACGGAACCCTATATTGTTGCGACCATCGATATCATAGGTCAATACTTTACTCTTATTAGTAGCATAATTATAATACAAAGCTACGTGGAAACCATAACGGACACTCGGATTCGGGAAAATACTTACACCGATTTCGGGAGACACGGTAAAACCCCATGTGTCATCATAAATCTCCCAAGCCTGCAAATAAGAAGACATGCGACTATAATTGGCGCCCAATTTCACCGTTGCATAAGGTTCTAAAATTCCGTCGGTCGTAAAGCGATATTTTGCCAACAGACCAAAGGGTAGCTGAAACAACGAATGTTGCTGGTCGGTCGTAAGAGCCGAATTGCTCTTTAACATCAAAGTCTGCCTGTCTATATATTTATTATTCGTGTGATAAGAAATAAAAGCTCCAATAGCCATTTTAGGCATTACATAATAACCACCTTCAAAATTCATACCCCATCCACTGGCTTTATCGGCATAACTGTTCCCAACAGGAGCGTTAAACTGCCAATCGACATTAAAATAAGTACTCGAAACGGCTTGTGCGTTTCCCCGGGTCGACACGGCTACCATACAAGTAGCGACTACCACCCATAACGATATGTGTTTAATAGTTTTCATAATTCGTTTTCTTTTTATTAATATATAAAATGGGGTAGCCCGTTATTTATTCGTCAAGTAAGGAGACTGAACAAACGACTGGTCTATCGCTTGGATTATTAAATTTCTATTCAATCTAGGGGAGCCGCTCTTCAATCCGGCCATATAGGAATCCCAAAGAATCGTTAACCGTCGATTGCTACTGTTTTTATTCGTTAAGTCGACTAACTCGGCCAAAAATGAATTCACACTATAACTATATACTACGGGATAGGGATAATACCAACTGTTCCAATATGATCCCCAATATCCGGGTCCCCAATATCCGGGATATCCCCACCACCAATAGTCATTGGGATAATCGACGAAATAACGTACGTCTTCAATATAGCTTACCTGTAACCCTAAATCGGCATCTTCTTTCGAATCGACCAATGTGAATCCCCGAGCAGCCATATTATCGGCAAATGTTTCGAGAATATAATCGGCATCTTCATTTGTCCAATAGGTCGCTTTTTCATTATTCGTAATGAGTAAGACACTATCCGGCATATAATAGGTGAGATATTCGCCGAAGTCGGCCGATTTATCATAATCGGTAAACACCACATAATCATCATCCAGCTTGGAAAGGCTGGGCTCTTTTTGGCATGCAGCTAATACCGCTACGACAAAAAGAATTGGGATTAGTTTTTTCATATCAGTTTTGTTTTGATTGTTATGTAATAACACCATTGTTATACTCCAAAAACAAAACCGACAAAAGATAGTTCGAAAATAGCGGAAATTTTTATCGAAGGAATATTTTTTATTATCGGGGTTTCTTAGCTAACCGATATACAGAATCTACCTGAGACGCAATATAGTCCCAATTATAAGGAGATAAATCATAATGACGTTCTTCCATTTCTCCCTCTAATTTACAAGATAATCTCTCTTCCAACGAGCCGATGTTCCCCGTGACGAAAAAATCGAAGGCATCGAGGCAGGCAAGCCTATTTGCCGGAATGTCGCTGACCAATACCGGCAACCGATAACTCAACGCTTCGAGCAGCACAATGGGCAATCCTTCATGAAAAGACGGAAGGACAAACAAACGCGCATGGGAAAAGAGCTCATTCAATTTAGCACCCCTTACGAAGCCTGTGAGAACGACATGGTGTTCTTCTGCCAGCCGTTTTAAAGAGACAGAATAATGATCTTCATGGTCGGCATCACCAGCTATGACCAATTTGCAGTTCGAATCGGAAATACGAGCAAATGCTTTTATGAGTAAATCGAATCCTTTCTCCTCCACAAAACGTCCTACGGCCAAAACATATCGTCGAGGTGTCAACCCCAACGACCGAATATAACTGTCGTCTTTTGCCGGCACAGGCTTATTCACGCCATTATAAATCAAGTGCGCGTCCGTGCGATCATACTTTTCACGTAAAATATTATCTATCACAGTAGAAATTACAATCACTTCGTTGGCATAATTCGCCCCCATTCGTTCGCCCCATCTGAGCACAGACTTAGCTGTCTTATTCCACTTCTGCCTATCATAATCGGGACCGTGATGGGTCATCACCACTCGTAATCCCAACAACCGGGCCAACGGGGTTAACAGAGCCGGGCCGATAGCATGGATATGTAAAACGTCAGCACCGACCCAACGAGCATAAATAATCGCTAAAAAAGTGTGAACAATGGCTTCTATACTTTTTCTGCGGGGAGCATAAATATCTTTTAGATGAACACCTCTATACTCCTTAATCTTATTTTGGGGAGTGACGTAACACGAACGACGAACAACCGTCACATCATGTCCCATAGCAGCTAATCGGGGATATAATTCCTCACAGTGTGTTTCCACACCTCCCTGAATATCGGGGATACCACGAGTACCGACTACAACTATCTTCATCGCAACACTCCCCTCCCCCGTTTACTCACGTCCTAAATTCCCCTGCATGGGATCTTGCCCCACGTCGTACCATTTCTTATCCAGACAAACAGGTTTCCCTAAAAGAGAACGTAATTTATTTTTGATAATCCACCCCATGGGGTGACGGGCATAAGCAAATTTCTTCATAACCGGAGAGACCGTGCCGACCATCCAACAATTCTTCGGACATTTGCGTACTAAACTACGCACATGTTGGGCTTGTTCGCTGTTCCAAATATCCGAAAAAGAGTTCGCCTGTCGAATGTTTCCCATACTCTCTTTCCAATACTTAGCTTCCAACCCATTGCAAGGATAAACTTCGCCATAAGGGTCTATGAAACAATTCATCAAACCTGCTTCACATGGCAACATACGGCGATTTCCTTCGATATAGTTTATCAATCCCATATTAAAAAATGCCCGTGCCCATGATTTGGGGTGTTTTTCCCTCATTTGCATATTGATCAGCTCGGCAAAGTTACCACAAACGGTATCGCGATTGGTAATCACATTGTCATCTTTGTGAAAATAATACGAATTATGAAACGCAGCGGTAGCGAACTCCATATTCAAGGCTTTGGAAAGACGATATAGGGAAAGCATATCTTCGGAATTATTATTCGATACCGTTATACCGAACCCAATATCCTTCACGCCCATTTCCCTAAGTGACAAGAGAGACCTCAACCCTTTATCAAAACCTCCGGCTCTTCCCCGTAATTCATCATTCTTTTGAGATAAGCCCTCGATACTGATACGTATTCCTATTTTGGGGAATTTTCTCGCCAACTCCAATACTCGCTCCTCGAACCAGCCCGATGTGGAAATAACAACTCTGGGGGCTTTTCGAAAAGCGACCTCCACAATCTTATCTAAATCTTCACGAATAAAAGGTTCTCCCCCTGTTATATTGATAAATTTCACATGCGGCAAAATCTCCAATTCTTCCGGTTGAATTTCCAGCCGCGGATCTGTCGGATTTTTCCAGATATTACACATCTTACACTGCATGGGACAGCGATAAGTGGTAATAATGCTTATATCGGTAGGCGCAAAAACTTTCATTTCTTACAAATATCGTGCAAAGATAAACCTTTTTCACCGGTCTATCAAAAATTTTATATATCGAACATCTTGTTTTCACAAGTCATACACATTCTTCAATTCCGCCCAATATCGTTCCTCCGAGAATCGTTTTTGGGCTCGTCGTGCAATACCTTGTGTATCCACGTTGTCCTTAGACATCACAGAAACAATAGCCGAGGCTAATTCTTCCTTATCTCCCATGCGGAACAACATACCATCGCCCTCACGTATCAGTTCCGGTATTCCACCGACTTCGGCTCCGATAACCGGCGTTCCCATGCACAAAGACTCTATCACACTTAACGGATTATTTTCATACCAAATGGAAGGAACTACCATCGTCTGCGCATGTTTCACCAATCGTACTATCTCCCTAGACGAAAGGTGTCCTAAAAAAATGACATTTCCCGAACTATATTTTGCCTGTAACTCATTCAGCAACGGCCCATCTCCCGCAATATACAGAGGGAATGGCAAAGACTCTGCCACTTCGAGCAACATGCGTACACCTTTTTCCTCGGACAAACGACCTACATAGCAATAGTAGCGCGACTTTTCCCTTTCATTTATCTCTGTCGAATGAAAAAAATCCAATTTATCCTGTTCTATAAAATTACAAATTACGGATAATTTCGTGTAATCATAACCGCAAGCTCTCATCTTCTGTGCCATAAAAGAACTAGGGCAAACAAAAGTATCGACCCAGCGTTGCAGTTTTTTCCGATCCCACCATAAGGCTTCTCCATAAGCCAATGCGCTGGCTATCCGACTTCCTTTCATACATTTCCGACGAAATACTTGAAAACGATCGGTAAAGCAGGCTTCACAAATTTTCCCTTGACAAAGGCAGTTATACGACGGACATAACAATTTATAATCGTGCAGCGTCCAAACAGTACGACAGCCATATTCTTTCGCCAATTTTACGACAACCGGAGAAAGATAAGAATGAATATTGTGAAAATGGACTATGTCAGGACGAAAATCATTCAATATCTTCTTAAACGATTTTTTTATATCTCCTAATCCAAAGATACGGCAAGCCGCTCTTGTTTTATTTTTAAGTCCATCGGAAAATGAAATTTCCGATGCAAAATAGCCCGACATTTCACTGGGCAAATTCTGAGAATAAACCATAGAATACACGGCCACTTCATATCCGAAACGACGTAACAAGGCTTCGAGATTGATCATACAAATACAATCTCCTCCTCTCGGATAGTAAAATTTATTTACCAAAAGGATACGCGGCATTCGCTTCATGGGTCGTGTTCAGGTTATTTAAATATTCGGGACGTAAATTTATTTTTTATCCATACCCATTTATACAATAAAATGGGACAGACTATTCCCGTTCCTACTATAAATAACGTAACGAACACAAATTCTATTATATTTCCGCCCGACAATATATGTGTTAAAATTGACTTTACCACACCCATAAATAGAGTATGAAACAAATATATAGTCATGGACATAGTTCCTATATACTTCCACCATTCTACAAATGAGACAGTTAAACGGGATAATGACTTGGATATGCCCAGAATCATAAAACTACCGGTGACACCGAGGAGAACGGCCAAAGTTTCGATCCAAAATTTATCGGAAATAAATTCATATATGATCGAGAAGCCGATCGTAATTACAATCCAAAGAATAGAATACCGGTATATCGCTTGCTCTATCCATGATTTTCGAGCCACCCACATTCCTGATACAAAGAAAATCGAATTCAAACAAAACTGTTCAATACAAAAATATTCGGGAGCCGTATCCCAAAAAGCGAGCCCCAGCGAAAGAAGAGACAATAGTACCAAGCGATTCCCTGACTTAAAAACCGGGACGATACAAAATATTAAAAACAAAACATAAACGAACCATAAAAAATACCCGGCTTCCGGAAAATAGAACACTCGATATAAAGCGCTTATCGAAACCGGGTGATCGACTTGCATAAACCCGTCGACCAGTATTTTAATCCCTATAATCGCCCAAGAAAGAATAAAATAGGGAAACATCAATCGCTCGAACTTCGAGCGTACAAACCGCCAATAACCTATCTTTTTTATAGAACGCTCATAAAAAAAACCAGCGATCATGAAAAAAAGAGGCATGTGGAAATGATAGACAAAACTTACAAATCCGATATACCACGAAGGAGCGGTATCGGGAATATAATGCCCGATAACGACCAATACAATCCCTATTCCCTTTGCTATATCGAACGTTATATCCCGAATCTTTCCCATCAGCTATTATATTTCGAAGCCTTCTCAAACGAATCTATAATTCGTCGAACGACTGCATCGACAGTAATTAAAGAAGCATATTCCCTGCAATTTTCCACATACTCGTCATTTCGCTCTATCATTCGAGCTATATCGTCCTCGTTCCAGTCATTTTTAGCGATTCCCAACTTTCTCTTCTCTACTATTTCACTATCAAACGGCACACGATTCGTAACCACCGGCGTTGTCATCGCCACAGATTCCATAATCGCCAGCATATTCAACTCTCGCAGAGAATCGAACAAAGAAGCCTTCGAATCCCGATAATACCGAAACAATTCTTTATGAGGCAGTTTCCCCAATAGGACGATTTGCCGCTCTCGCCCCATTTCTTTTATTTGTCGGTCATACTCTTCTCTCAACACGCCATCGCCGGCTATATACAATATGTAATCTCTGTATTGAGGATATTTTGAAAGAAAAGCATTGAACTTACGAATTATAGAAGATATATTTTTACGAGGAATCAATTGACCTACGGTAATAAACTGATCGCTCTTACCTTTCGTTGTATTGTCCAAGTCTATCGACTTTACACCATGTCCTATTGGCTCGCCGACGCGAGGCATATATCGGTTAATGAATCGCTGTGAGACATACGAACGAGGAATCACATATGACCTGCTCATAAAGCAACGGGCAATGACATTATACCAAATACGGGAGGGCAAAGTCTTCATCTTGCGATTATGCGAGCCTAATTCCTGCCAAATTACAGTTTTACAAGGAACAATGAGCGAAGCGAACAACGACGGTATAGAAAAAGTCTCACTCGCCAAAACCATATCAACATCACCTTTTCTTTGCTGTAAATACCTCCATACTCCCGGTAAAAAAGGAAGCACACTCGGTTGAAATATTTTTCGTCCAATCGACTTCAAAAAGACGACTTCAAAATCATACGTCTCCTTTCTCTCAGGTGCATAATCGACTGCCGCTATCAATGTGACAGCATGTCCGGCTCGATGATAGGCCAAACACAGATCATAGATCATCGTCTCTTTTATAGTAGTTACATGTGGTATAACTCCTTTTTCATGAGTAAAAAGAATGGGATTGATAACTATGATTTTCATACGTAAAGTCTATTTATTACCGCAAAGATAGCACAAACGAAAGCAGAAACAAATAAATTTGGCCCTGCCAAGTGTAACCTATTTTCGCAACATGCTGTAAGTCTTCGTATAAATAAGATTACCAACGAACTCGTTTATTTATGCCAAAATTTTATTCAATTAAACAGGGCTTTTATCTTCATTTGTAATTCCTGCCGAATCGTTCTCGGTTGAATACAATAGCTAAGAATCATAACCACTGTAATATAAATGATTTGCAATATAATCGAATCGACCTTATAAAATACTATCGCCCCTCCTATCAAGAACAAAATCGGATAAATGATTTCCATCGATACCTTCACCGGAAAAAATTTCCACGTATCGATTATCCGGAAACCAAGCATAAACAGATAAGAAAGAATGGACGAAAGGACAATTCCCCAAATACCCATAAAACGAATGAAAACATAATTCATGATTAAATTCAATCCCGTTGTAGTAATCACTCCCGGCAGATTTCTCACGGTCTGCTTCGAACATTGATAGCCCAAATCGTAAAACGATGCCAATGCAAAACAAATTACCGAGATAAACATCGGATATAAATATTGCAAACTCTCTAAATAACGAGAATCCACCAGCCATGAATAATTGATTTTCAGCACGAAAACAAAAATCAGCGCTAAAACGGACAATATGAGAATATATGTATTGAATATTCTGGAAAAGAACTTCGACCGGTCTGCCGCCCCGTACTGTTTAATAGCAGTCTCTTGCCATGCTTGATATACGATCACCGAAAATGTCTCTAATATAGTAGAAAACTTCATGGCTACCGCAAATATACCATTGGCCTCCAAACCTAAGAAATGTTCTATAAACAATCGACTGGAACTTCCCAAAAGCCACCAGCAAACAGCATTCGGCAATAAAGGCAAAGAATATTTCAACAGAGCTCTATTCAGAGACTTATCTCTAAAACTAACGATAAAATAGCGTTTAAATACTCGTGCCCGAAATTCTATAATAACCATTGTCACCAAACGGGACAATATATTGGAACAAAATATGCCCGCAATTCCCATTCGTAACCAAGCAACAAAAATCAAACTATACAATCCTATCTGAAAGGCGGTCAATATACCTGCCAAGACAAAAGATTTATTTTGTCCCAAGCCTCTTACGATTTGGACTTCTACCTCATACAACGAAAGCGTGATTACAAATGCAACAATCCAACCCCAATCCCGTATATCGTAAAAGAAAGAAAAAACAATCCCCACCAACAATACCACCAAAGAGGATTGGGCCATCAATTTATAGGAGAACGAAACGACTCCTTTACGAGTATATTCGTCTTCATTATCGAGCAAAAAACGAAAAGTACCGTCTCGCAATTGAAACGTTACAAACCCCATTGCCAAAAACGTAAGGGTCAGGACAATATCGTAATATCCAAAATCATCGGGGGATATATAATATGTATATAGAGGAACCAAAAGAAACGTAATCAGCTTGGAGCCGAGGTTTCCTATGGCATAAATAAAAATATCGTTTATAAATTTCGTGCTTCTATTCATTTTCCACCCTCGCTTCTCGACCTTTTGCTATGGATAAATCTCTTATGACAAACCCCAACAGAATCATCACAATAATACCGGAACCTTGCAAGAAGACACTACCGGCAACCGACTCAATAAAAACAAAAGAGATGATCATGATACCTATTTTATGGAGGTGCACCGCATAAGGAGAACCTGTAATAATTTTCAATTTCTTATATACCCATACCCAAAAATAAAAGAACAATACAATCCCTACCATTCCAAATTGTACCAACTCCGGGAAATAGGTATCGGATATAAACGGGCAATCGCCTTCCAACAGTCCCCAAACCTCATCTATGTTGTATTCTTTATACAAAAGCGAATAACCTATTATCCCCGAAGAATAAGTGGCATACGATGCCAATCCAGAACCCAGAAAGAAATGGTCCATCAAAGCCAGAGGAGCCCTGATATATAGTGCAGCCCGAGCAAAGGATTCGTCCATATTCTCCTCCCCGGAAAACAAACCGGAAGAAATAAAATAATAATTGATTTTATCCCAAGCTACATATAAGACGCCACAGAAAACCAAAGCCATCATTACCCACTGCTTTAACTTTACTTTCGACAATTGTCCCGGTTTGTACCACAAAAAGAGATACAACGCGACCACATAAAACCCATAAAATTTGGAGCGTGTACTAAAAAATCCCACAGACAAGATAAACAGCATGATAATCTTGTCCTTACGACTCATCTTCTGGCAAGAGCAGTAGTAATATATCAAAAATAGTACCGTGCTGATAATACCATAATACGCTACATGAAAGAAGAAATCTTCTCCTATGCCTACAAGTATTATTACCAGCATCGCCACACTGAGAACAACGCATAGTTTTTTCAAAAAAAGTTTTTGAGCTCCCGTAAACCTTACCCCCATGGCATAAGCTACATAAAAAGCGATGAAGGGCTTGATTTGAATAAAAAAATCATAGAATATCGCCTTAGGGGTATTATAATGAACGCCAACCAACGAATACAACAGGTAAAACGTCATTATCCCTACGATCCAAAAAAGACCTTTATAACGCCGATGGTTCTTATTACTTAATATATCCAGTACACATAAAAGAGCTAAAAGCAATGTAATCAACTCGTCGGAACTTTTAAACCACATCAATTGATAGGTATAAATCCCCGCCACAAGCATCAAAATAAACAGCCCATAGAATATTTTATTCAAGGAAATCATCGCTTATCCCCTTGTATGTTTCACCGAATACCCATAAGTCTTTTTTATTTCCGTATCGTTCAAGACGAACATTACATTTTTCAAAGAACCTTCTGCTACAAAATCCTCGACATTGAATACACTATTTTTATGCGTATAATCAGCCCTGCAAACATATAACGTGGCATCGACAAAACGGGTCAACGAGAACGTATCAGAAACTCTCTCCACAGGAGCTGTATCGACAATTACATAATCATATTTTTCTCGAAGACGAGCCATTAAACTATCCAATTTTTCGGACAATAAAAGCTCGGAAGGATTCGGTGGAACGGGTCCGGCCGTTATGACATCAAGAAAGCCTTCTTGTGCCACATGATGAATCAAATCGTTCTCTCCACCTTCTTTATTCGAAACCAAATAATTCGTCAGCCCAGTAGTCACCGAAAGCCCCAAATAATCAGCAATTTTCGGATTCCGCAAATCCAAATCGATCAAAACCGTACGCTTCCTCATTAAAGCTATCGAGTAAGCCAGATTAAGACTGACGAACGATTTTCCTTCTCCCGGTTCTGACGAGGTTACCAACAGAATGCCCTTTCCTCCACCCGGCAACATAAATTGTAAATTAGACCGTAATAAACGGAACATTTCAGCGACAGGAGAAACACTATTTTCTCTCAAAACGACATAGCCCGAAGTAGAACTATGACAAATTTCACCAGCAATAGGCAAATCTGTCAATCTGCGCAGATCATTTTTGTTATTGAACTTAACAGAGAAAACAGTCTTTCCATACAAGTAGGCAACAGGCAGTACCAATCCGATTCCACAAGCGATCAATAAAAGAATCAAAGATTGCGGTGCAACCGGTTTATTTTTACTATAAGCCGGATTGACAATCCTACATTTAGGCGAAGTCGCCGCCAATGTCATAGCGTTCTCCTCCCGCCTCTTCATCAAGAAAGTATATAATTCATTCTTAATAAGCTGATTCCTTTTTATATCCATATACTCTCTCTCTTGCTCAGGGAATCCCCGCAACCTAGACCGAAAATCCGCCTCTTGTTTCTTCAAATCGGTACGGGCTATATCCGAACTTTCTTTCGCTTTCGACACCGTATTCAATATATTCTCACGCATGACATCTATTTGAGCGGTAAGTGTACGTAAAGCCAAGTTCGAATCCTTTGCTGTACGAAGCAAACGCATTCTCTCCAATAGCAATTTATTATATTCATTAATCGCCTCGGCCGCTCCCCGATCGGGCAAACCGGTCGTAACAGGAACCAAAGAATATTTGTTTTCCGGCTTATTCAGGAAACTATCTACCATCGAAATAATCGAATATTGTGTTTCGGCTTCCAACAGTAATTTGCGATATTGACTGTTTGCTTCAAGAATGATTTTGGCTTCGGCATCTATATCGGACAAATCGTTTTCTCTTTTATACCGTTCTACAATCCTCTCGGCTTCATGGAGTTCTTCTTCTACCGTTATCAAACGCTCGTCGATAAACGAAAGCATGTTTTGCGCCTTCAAGTTTTTATTCAGCACAGCATCCTCGTTATAACATTCTATCAACGTATTGAGTATATCTTTTCCTCTTTGCTTATTCGATTCCCTTATTTTTAGTGAAATGCCATTGGCTTTTTTATCCGACAAATCGATATCCAGCCTTTTCTCCAATATTTCAGCTTCGCCGTCATACCCGTTAACATGAGCGACAAACTTCAACTTCTTACCCGGCTTATAAAATTCGGTCTTATCGATAACAATCCCCTCTCCATAATCTACCTTTATCGGGAACGATGTCGCTTCCATTTCGGCCAAAGTCATAAAGAACCCTTTCTTCAACAAGACCTTGATTTTATCATCAGAACCGCCCGTTTGAACTTTAACTACAAATCCACTCGACAATGTATCTGCCATAGATTCGGGAATATCTACGGTAAGTGGAGAATTATGATAATACTCTTTCTTTTTGAAAAAGTTTTTTTTGCTCGTATATGATATATTCAAATCGAGTCTTTGAACCATTTCTCGAATTAAAGAATGCGACGAAATAACCAGTATCTCGTCATTCACCGAGCCACCACCTATCATACCGTCTAACGAAAATCCGCCTCCTGCAATATCCCCCATCAATGAAGACAATCCGCCACCGCCTTTTTTCTCATCTTCATTGACAAGAATATCGGCAGAAACTTCATATACGGGTTTGGCAATCTTCAAATAACAAACTACCAACGCTACACAAACGACAATCGATCCTGCAAAGAGATACCATTTTCTACATGCGGCACGCCATAAAGCGGCGATATCGATATTATCATTTCTTCTTTCCGAGGTATATTTTTCTTCCATAAACAAACTCTTTTCATTACTTAATGAACAACGCTATCGCCAATGATGCCAACACCGAGATGGCACTCACAACAGTACCCACCACAGATATGCGATATTGGGCAAATTGATTGTAATTCGAATTATTTCGCTGTGCTTTATTCGGCATAACGTAAACGACATCGTTCTGTCTCAAATAAAAATAGGGCGATTCAAAAAGAGATTCATCGGTCAAATCGAAACGATGAAAAATCCGTTTACCATTTTCCTCCCTCATCAACAATACATTTTTCCGTTCGCCATAGATAGTCAAATCGCCTGCCGCACCTATGGCATCGAGTATCGACATACGCTCTGTTTGTACCGATATCTGCCCCGGGGTTTTCACTTCGCCCAGTACAACGACTTTAAAATTCATGAATTGTACCAATACAAAAGGATCTTTCAACTCAGGACGGATTTTATCCTCTATAAACTTCGACAGTTCATTGCGGGTCATTCCTTCGACACGAATACGTCCTACTATCGGGAAATAGATATAACCATTTTTATCTACCGTATAGACTTGCAAATTAGGAACAATCGTCAGCTCTTGCTTCCCCGGCTCAGAATAGGAAACAGCCGGTAAATTATAAGGAGCGGCTGCATCGGGAACAACCGACGAAACCGTTATCGATAACATATCGTCGGGGGCTATTCGCAATTCATAATTGCCGACATCCATTTTTCCGCTCATCTCTTCGGGATCCAAATTAGCAAAATAAGCCGTCTTATTAGTCGAGCAAGAAGAAACTGCCAACAATAAGACAATAGCACTTAACACATTTATTTTCATTACACTATCCTTTTCCGCCCGGATTAGCCCGGTATAATTCTATTTTATAACGTTGTACCACGCCCGTTTATTATACATATCTCAACATCTTTTTGAACCTTTATTACAATTTTTTTCTTACAATTTTTCACCATTCACGAAAAGTTCTTACATACAGCTTTTTAATATACTATTTTCTATCGGCCTTCGATAAAAAAGAATATTAAAATCATTTCAAACGGTCTGTTTGAAAAAGTTTATGTACGTTTGTAATTTATTTTATCACATGTTATGGATTTAAACTTTTCTTGGGATTTTTCTACCCCAGAAATATATTGCTTGGGGATACTGATTCTGATTTGGATTATCGAAATAATCTATCAGTTTTATCTTTTCAATCGCCCCTTTCGCTTTTATCAAAAAGAGAAAAACGGGAAAATAGAATATACCCACCAATATCCTGCGGTATCGGTAATCGTTTATGCCCAAAACGATGCCGAAAACCTCGTTAAATACATGCCCAAAATTCTAAATCAGGCATACCCCGAATTTGAAGTCATCGTAGTCAATGACGATTCAACCGACGATTCCAAAGACATACTCTCCGTTTTGGAGACGCAATATAAAAATCTATACCACACCTACGTACCGGAAGGATCGCGTAACCTAAGCCATAAAAAACTGGCTCTAACCCTCGGTATAAAAGCCGCTCGATACGATATAGTCGTATTCACAAACGCCAATTGCGATCCAAGAAACAACGAATGGTTGGCCACTATCGCCCGAAACTTCGTTCCCGGAATCGACATTGTTTTAGGCTATACGGCCATTGAACGAAAGGAAAAAGAAAAATTCTCTTTCTGGTATTGCTCTTATGACCAACTGTTATTTTCTATCCGATATTTGTCTTTCGCCCTCATCAATCGGCCTTATATGGGAGTAAGTTCCAACATGGCATACCGTAAAGAATTATTTTTCAAGAATAAAGGTTTTTCCAAATTTCTACATCTGCACTACGGAGACGACGACCTGTTCATCAACGAGATAGCCAACCGAACCAACACCCGAGTAGAAATATCCGAAGCGGGACAAATGACCGCGACTTATCAGGATAACTACGAAGCATGGAAAGAATTGAAGCTACAATACGACTTTACTTCCAAATACCTTCATACCACAGCCAAATCGATATTCGGCATAGCTAAGTTCTTCGATTATGCCTTCGATATTCTGTTCGTTTGTCTATGGGTAGAGGGCATCATACATAATTGGGCAACCGCTGTTTTGGCCTCGATACTGGCCTTGTCTTTATTCTCGATTAAAGTCATCGTCTATCGACGGGCTGCAAAAATACTCCGCAAACCGAGACTTTTTTTCTCCTTACCGCTCTTTTCTTTCATACAACCATGTATAAACCTTTATTTCAAGGTAATAGGGTCTGTAACGAGAAAAAAGAATTTCACGTGGCGATAAAACATAAAAGAGAGGGCTGCAAATTGCAGCCCTCTCTTTTATGTATGCTATCCATGCAGAAAAAGTTTATTTTACCATAATTTTCTTTTTTTCTGCCATCATAGGAGTTTGCTTTTTCGGAATCATCACCGTCAATACGCCGTTGTTCTGATGTGCTTCAATGGCATCCGTATTGACATTATCCGGTAAAATCAAAGTCTGTTGAAATTGCGAATACGAAAATTCTCGGCGCAAATAACGTCCTTTTTTATCCTTTTCGCCTTCCTCTTGTTTGTGCTCTACCGTAACGACCAAATGATTTTCTTTGTCGACCGTTATATCGAAGTCGTCTTTGGTAATACCCGGTGCTGCAATTTGGACCTCATATTCCTTTTCCGTTTCTACAATATTAATGGCCGGAGCCGCACTACTAGTTTTAGCGATCCACTCATTTCCGAAGAAATCGTTAAAAATTCCGGGGAGCCAGTTTTGCTGATGCTTTGCAGGTGTCATAATTATACCTCCTAAATAAGTTTATAAATTAACGTCGCCGGGTTATTCCGACAATCACTCTTAAAACAAGGAGATACCCCTTTTGGGTCAACCGCAAGGCGTTAAAGTTGACGAGAAGTTATAAAAAAGAGTTACGGCTCTATCACAATATCATATCTCAATAGCTGGAAACTCACTTTGAACGGACGCCCAGATACACGAGACGGGGGAGAATCGACATGATAATAATTTTTCGAACGGTCGAAACTTTCGATTTCACACTTGCGAGTCGAACGAGGCAAAAGATCACAATCCACCATGCGAGTACGATAATCGATCATTTGGCCGTCCGGGGTACGATAAATCATTTTCAAGACTACCCGCGACAACCGATAAGGTGTATTGTTTCGCAAAAGGAAACTCTCTTTCGTATCGCTCATACGTTTATCGAACCCTAACATATCGACAGCTACCGGAGAAAACAGCAACGCCCGAGATGTCGTATCGGATAATGTCGATACCGGTTCCCGACTTACCAACTCGGGGTCGGCTTCGGTTATTTTCTCCATTGTTTCCTGACTCGGAATTTTTATAGAAGAACTTCGGCGCGGCATGATACCCGACTGCCCCCACAATGGCACAGCCAACCAAAATGCGGCAATAAATAAAATAGTCCTGCTCATAATCCTAATCCTTTACATATCCACACCACAGAAACCAAAATCGTAAAAACGAGTAGGTTCCTAGCCGTCGCTCCCAGCAGGGGATTCAATGCCTCACCCACTCGCTGCTTAATCGCCAACCCTGTCTTTATATGAAGAAACAGATATACAATGGCCAGTAAAAGTATATACACGATTCCGAAATCTGCCAAACAAGGAAAAAGCAACAAAACGGCTACCACCCCGTTCACAAAATACCACCACAAAGCAAAACGCCGCCCGAACAAAACTACCGTCGTTCGTTTATTCGCCGCAGCGTCTTCTTCCATGTCCCGATAATTATTCACCAACAGAATATTTATAGACAACAATCCCATAGCGATCGACAGCAGAAACACTTCTGCATCGAACTGTAAAGCCTGCACATAATAGGTCATGTTCACAGCAACCAGACCGAAAAACAAAAACACGGTTACATCGCCCAATCCGTGATAGGCCAACGGATAAGGACCTGCCGTATAGGCCAATGCAAACAACGCTATAATCACGCCTATCGGTATCAACTGCCAACCGGCAAAAAAAACAAGTCCCAATCCTACCGCACAAGCCACTCCTAAAACACAGAATGTACCCATAAGCATGGCTCGCGGAGTTATATCGCCCGAAGCGACGGCTCGACGAGGTCCTACCCTACCGGCTTTATCGCTCCCCTTCACATAATCGAAGTAGTCGTTCGCCATATTAGAGGCGACTTGTGCCAATAAAGCGAACAACAAACACAACACGGCGGGAACCCAACGAAATGTACCGGCATAAAAGGCATAAGCCGAAGCGGCGATCACCGGGCTGGCCGATGCCGGCAGCGTGCGCGGACGAGCCGCCGAAATCCAATCCTTAACCATGAGACTCTTCTTTATCCAATCCGAAACAGGCCCGTATCGTAGTGCGTATGCCCTCGGCTTCCGGTCTATCTTCCCGCAATATAGAAAGTATCACCCTCAAATATTTATCTTTATTCGCCAATCCGCACAGGTTACAGACATTACTGTTCGTCAACATCGACTTCTGATTGTAAACCTTCAATATCGACCGGTAATCTCTGTTCTTGACAAATGTACGGAATTGACTGCAAATCGTGTTATAAAGGCCGCGTACATCGGTATCGTCCGTCAAATGGTCGATATGATCCTCGAACGAACCGATATCGTTGAACCTCCGGTCGATTTTATACTCCAAATCACGCCTTATGCGGTGACGTGTATGTAACAATGCCTGCGACTCTATCTCTTGTGCGAACAACTGAATGACATTGTTTTTTACTATTTCGAAGACTTTGTTCTCGTTTCGTTTCATGCGTCGGGCAACCGAGCGAATCACCCCTTCAAGCATTAACAGGTTCTCTACTTCCGCTACTTCGGGCACATACACATGACGACTGCGCAAATACTCGACTTCTCGCTCCGTCCGCCGATCCCTGTCGACAATTCCCCGGGATTCGAGATGGTGTATCTCCTTCAAATCGGCAAAAGCCCTTGTCGCTTCTATTACCTTATTACAACCACCCAACGGCTTCACGGTGTATTCGGGAAAAATATAGGGATAGAGTTTCACATCGATACTTCCGGTAGCTGCTCCCTCGATAAACAATACCGGTTTGCGGCTGCCCAATATATCCAAATACATGCCTTCGGGAAAAGAGTCGTCGTTACGGATAAACTCATAGTCCCAACTCACGCGATCGGCATCGAACGAACGAACCCAAATACAAGTACTCTCGACACGCGAAGCCGCGAAATCCAAATCGTGCGTCAGATAAACAAAAGTGCAATCCTTGCGCAAGTTCTCGATCGAATCCCACAGCGATTTCATAATGGAATGGTGCAGATAGAATTCAGGATCTTCCACCAATATCACGGCATTAGGCATAGCAAACAGCACACCTGCTATATAATAGAGCACCGCCTTCTCCCCCGAACTCAGTCGCAAAGGATTGAAAGGCTCCGAATTCTCGCTTTGAATCAACAAACGCCCCTCGGCCCGCAACATTTTATTTCTCGGGAAAACCCGTTCCCACAACTTTTGGACCCGATCGAAACGAGTTTCCGGGAAATTAACCCGTTCCCCCCTCGGGGTTTTGAATTTATACTCGAACAGATTGCGACACTCTTCGCTCAACAGCAAGAAAAGCAACTGGTCGAACTCGGTGGGAATCTCTCTCGAAACATAGTGCGAATGCTCCATAGCATCCCGGTACATCGCCTCGATAGACCCCGGCCAAACTTCGTGAGGCGGCATAATGCACAATGCCTTTTGAGCCGAAAGCCAAAAAGCATGGTCTTGTATCCGTCGGGCTATTTCCACTCCGAACCGGCTTTTTCCGGCTCCATTCGCACCAACGACCGTTACCGTCCGCGACGACAGTTTTTCGGTTTGTGCGCTATCGTTTCTTTTCGGGAGCAATATTTCCATAGTAGCACTTTTTAACATGAAAGGAAATCCTTTCTCAAAAATAACTATTTTCGGGAATAAACAGCATAACAATCCGAACAATTTTCGTATTTTTGACTTTGTCTATTTATAACCCCTAATTCATTAAATTATGTTTTCAGGAATTGTCGAAGAAGCCGCTCCCATCGTTGCCTTGAAACGGGATAACGGGAATTTGCACCTTACGCTCAAAAGTTCGTTCACTCACGAATTGAAAATCGACCAAAGCGTCGCTCACAACGGCGTGTGCCTCACGGTCGTAAACATCGAAGGAGATCACTATACGGTCACTGCCATACAAGAAACTCTCGAACGCAGCAACTTAGGGACTCTCTCTGTCGGAGACAAAGTGAATCTCGAACGTAGCATGCTCATGAACGGCCGCCTCGACGGACACATCGTGCAAGGCCATGTGGACCAAACAGCCCGCTGTACAAAAATCGATCTTGTCGACGGAAGCCGATACTATACCTTCACCTACGACCTCAATCCCGAAATGGCTGCCAAAGGCTATATGACCGTAGAGAAAGGATCGGTCACCGTGAACGGGGTAAGCCTCACCGTATGCAACTCGCAGGACAACAGTTTCCAAGTGGCGATCATTCCCTACACCTACGAGCATACCAATTTCCACCAAATCAAGGAAGGCAGTATAGTGAACCTCGAATTCGACATTATCGGCAAATACATCAGCCGTATCATGCATTTCGAAAAAGATTAGAACAAAATGAATATCTACGAAATTATCAACCACCGGCAAAGTGATCGCCAGTACGATCCCGAACGTCCGGTCGAACCCGAAAAAATACGGCGCATCCTCGAAGCCGCCCGTATAGCACCCTCGGCCTGCAATGCGCAACCGTGGCACTTCATCGTAGTAGACGAACCCGAGTTGCGAAACCAAGTGGCCGATGCCGTGGCCAGCCGCATATTGGGCATGAACCACTTCACCAAACAGGCTCCCGTGCATATCCTCGTCGTGGAGGAACGACCCAATTTCACATCGGGCATAGGCAGGCTCATCAAGGACAAACAATTTCCGCTGCTCGACATCGGTATCGCTGCCGCACACATCACCCTCGCCGCCACCGCCGAAGGATTGGGCAGTTGCATACTCGGTTGGTTCGACGAGAAAGCCGTGCGTAAACTACTCCATGTTCCCGATAAGAAACGAGTCATTCTCGACATCGTAGTGGGATACTCCACCCAACCGCTTCGGGAGAAAAAACGAAAATCTGCCGACGAGGTGATTTCGTATAATAAATACTAAATCGTATCACCTTACATATCGACAAAAAATGCAGCCGGGCAGGATTCTCCTACTCGGCTGCACAATCGAAAATCTATCTCCTTGCTATTAACATTATCGGAGTTTCCCCCAACTATTCTATCCCATTCTCTCCCACTTGGCTCATTTTTTTCTGCCAATAGCTTTTAGCATATTCAACACCTATCTCTCTAATAGCATCTATACGCCTACTTTCAATAGCCATTGCGTTATCAATCAGTTTATTCTTAAATTCAAATTCTCGATCTTGCTCATCTCGAATCTCTTTACCGATTAGCTCGATCAATTTCAAAGACTCATCATGACATACAGACTCACTATCTATCGAAGCCAATATATCGAAAGCCGTTTCATAATCTTGTTTAGCAACGGCTCCTTGTGCTTGAACAATCTTTGCCGAGCAGGTTGCATTCTGATATTTTTTGTAAATCTCAATCGCTGTATTTTGAATATCCTCACTCCCTTCCATCGATGAAGGATAAGTCATAAGTAAAGCAAAGGCTTGCTCATACTGCTGTTGAGCTGCCATAGCATTAGCGTTCTTTATCATCTTCTCTTTGTTATCACAATAATACTGTTTTATTCTATCTTTCACACCCGAAAAAAAATAAGCATAAGTATTATCGTTGGGGGAAATCTTAGAAAATGCATTTTTCATTGCATCAGAAAAATTTTTCCCGCTTCCTTTCAAGGTTTTCGAGCAACTACCAAAACCCACATTCGTTTCAAACTGCTTTACAAAGAGAGTTATCTCCAACTCAACAACAGTTATATTCCTCAATCCTCCCTCAACAAGAGCATTATCTATAATATTAATCTTAGGATACATTACAAAAGAGCTGTATGAATCAGAAAAAATTCCATTCTTAGCCGTAACGGATTTTAATTTAGTCTCTAACAAGCAGAACGAATTGGCATTAACATCATCTTGTCGCTCCGGTAAAACAATCCCAATTACAATGCCACTATCTTGTTGCTGAGCAACTCCAGTCAAATAAAAGCTGAGAAATAAAAAAAATAGAATATGTACTTTCATCTACATAATGGTTATATAAATCGTGGTTCCTTTAATATCCCGCTGTATTTGCAAACCAAGAGACCGCATAAACTTTAATATTTCCAACCCGAATTTATTGGGATTATAATTCGATTTGTTCTTAGGATCTTTAAGAGGAATACGCACTTCATCAAATATCATCTGAGTATCGATAGTTCCCTGTATATGATAATTATTTTTATAAGCATGCTCCTCCATCCATAACTCTATTTCATCAGAAAGTTGCAACCCTTGATTCCCAACTTCCGAAGACATGGAATAAGCCGAGTTTTGATCGAAACCAAAATTTATCATTACCGAACGGCCGTTTTCCACAATATCATTGAACTTCATTTGAATCGTGTTGAGAAACTCTTCGGCACACGACTCAATAGCCTTGCTGGCCAACTTCCCGATATCATCAGTATAGAATTTCCCACTTTCTCCCACTTTATTAGCCAGAGATGCTCCCGTAGAAATATCATAAGCCGAAACTATGACTTTCACAGAATTTCCGGTATTAGACAATAAGATATCCATCTCAGCCTCGACATAGATATCGGCACCCGACAGTTCTATCAGTTGTGCCTTCAAATCACTCTGATTTTTTTCTTCAAAAACAGTACTCTGCGACACAGCCTTCAATCGTGCGGTAAAATCAACCGTGGTAAAGCCTCTGCTGTCAAAAGCCTCTTTTATTTTTGCCAGCGTAATGCGTTTGTTAACATCCTGCTCAAGGATAGAGCGTATATCCTCTCCCTTTTTTGTATATGGTATCACCATTATTTTAGGTTGTACCGTAACTACATCTTGTGCCCACATACAAGCAACGCTCATGCAACAAAATAGCACAAATAATATACTCTTTCTCATATCTATTTTCAAAGTCCAAACTTTCTTATCACTCCATTCTGCTCTAAATCAAGTCGTAAGGCCTTAATATTCACCTTTACATCTACGATTATTCGCTTCTTTTTAGTAGCATCTTTCTCAAATTGGGAAATGGGAACATTAGATATGATAAAACTACAATAACGATCTTTATCTAACAGTTCCTTAAAATAAGCTCTGTGCTGCTCTTGAATTTCCTTTTCATTAACCCCAATCATAGGATACTCAACTTGATTTGAGCCGGGAATTCCTCGAAATAAAATTGTCTGTATCGCTACTTTCTCGGCATTATCCATAGCCTCTTTGCTTTTTTTTCCATACGAAAGCACCCGTAATGAGATGTAGCCCGCCCCATCGGACATATAAGAGATTTTGTCTTGCCCATTAATGCCAAAGACAACAACGACTGAAAGAAACAATAAAAAATTACGTATCATCTGTCTCATTTGATTATCATATTACAAACGATATTAGCGTCCAAAGCCAATTTGGCACCTAACTCTTCTCCCATCTTGGAGGGGACTTTACACTCAGAGAACGATTCACCCGACAACCTAATGACCTTGATTTCCCCCAAATCTATTGGATAAGGTTCACCCTCGATCATCTCTACATATTGCACAGAAAACCGATCACCTTGACTCACTCCCTGTTTTTTCCCGACATTGATCAAGACAATCTCAGCTCTATTTTTACTCTCCTTTAACACTTTGATTATCTTTCCCGAAACCGGGAAATTTTGCTTGAAATATTCATAAATCTCATCTTGAAGCGACTGCATGGCCTGATTCACCGCACTCTCAGGAGAGAGCATCAAATCACTTACTTTTCCCTCAAAGCTAACGGCTTCGGTACTCAATCCAGTAGCAACATCGACCACCTTCATCTGAAAAGAGACACTCCCCTTATACCCTTTAATACTACCGTTGGCATTTTTCATAGCGTAAATAGGTATTTTATTGATATGTCCCGTTATCAACTTTTCTGCGGCAACAGCAATATCTTGTTCCACAAGATTTTTGCTATTCATAAAAGCTTCGCTTTTTTGCAACTCCAACTCCTCTTTTATTTTATCATGACTAGTGCGATCTACAACCTGAAAACGCTTTGTATTTGTGAGCATCTCGACCACCTTTTCCGTCACTAAGCCGGCATATTTACTATCGGTTTCACAAGTGAACTGAGCCACCCCAACCACAAGTCTAGCATCTGATGATGTCTGTGCATGAACACATATACCACACACAAACATCATCAAACCCAAAATACATTGTCTCATTACACTACCCTATAAGTTTTCTGAAGTCTTAGCAGTTTCAATCATTTCAGCAATAGCCTTTGTCTGCAATGCCGATTCCTCGACAAGAATAGGATAAGCATCTTTTGTAAAAGCCAAAGCGGCTGCTATTTTTGCCCCTTTCATCGGATTCTTCTCTTTCTTAGATGCATTCACGGCATCTGCTGCCGACTTGCCGGCTTCCGTAATAGCTTTAGCCTGTTCAGCAATTGTACCACTTAAACTCATCAATTCTTCAAGAGTAGGTTTTTTCACAGTTACATCAGTGACACCATCTTTGGATTCCCCTATTTGTCGATAATATAAATTTTGCAATTGTTCTGTCATCTTAGTAGAATTAACAGCTGCATCATAAACATTCTTTATATAAGAATCAACTTCTTGAATGCCTGTCGTCTTAGGCTCCTTCTTAGTTAGCTTAACTAATTTTTCATAACGCTTTTGAGATGCCTCCATCTCTTCTCTACTTTGAGCATTTGCTACATTTCCCATTAACAACAAAAAGACAGAAATAACTAACAATAACTTTTTCATAATACAATTTACTTTAAAAATTTATTATGCAAAGGAATCTAAAAACAGCTATTATTCCTATGAAATGCCAATTCCTATTTATCGACACACCTGTATCCTTTTTGTTGTCAATAGTGTTACCAATATCCCTGTCACTCCTCTTTCAAGTGTTCCGAGAAATATTGAAAAAAATCGTAGTTCAAGATTCGAGAAATACGGGTGAGCAACTCGGTATCGATATACTCTTTGCAGAATATCTTGTACACATTGGCCCGGCTGCAAGAGAGTTTGCGGGCAAACCAAGCGACACTGCGCTCCTCGGCCTTCAATCGCTCTTTAATGAGTTCCCCTATCGGTTTCATAGCGAAAAGATTCTTCTTACCGTCCCCATAAGAAAGTTTAATATAACAACGAAGCGTGGAACTGAATACTCACACCGTAGTTTGAAGGTCCTGAGAAAACCCGAGATACAGATATGAGATAGCAGCCCACGCCCGTGATGCGCGAGAACCACCATGCCTAACCTTGTATCTCGTTTAGAAAATTTCCTACGTTTTCAAACTACAAGACAAGCATAACGCTTCTTTTTAATTTAATATGTATTGGAAAGGATTGCCCCTCTCCCCTGCAAAAATAACGAAAGACAGACACAGAATTTTATTCTGCCAAGTCACACTTCATTTTCACATACTTTACAAAAGTAGTGAAAAGAGTTTTGCTTATTTTTTCTGTTGAACCGCACCTTATATCCAAACATAAAGAAACACCACAAGGGAACAAAGTCTATCTCCGTAATTTTTTATTCGAACCGGCTTTTAATAAAAAAGCCCCGAAGAATCGCTCCGGGGCTAAAAAACAAGACGTTAAAATTTATTCTTCGTCTTCATTCTCTTCGAATAAACCATCGAGTAATCCGGATGCCTGTTTCATGGCATCATTGAAATTTTTTTCGATAAATTTAGCACCTCTTGTCATCGATGCTTTCATAAAACGTCCCCGCAAACGTCCAATCTCCACTAAATCTTCTTCGGTCAGTTTATCTTCATACTCTTCATAATACGTTGTGGTAAACCGCTCGTATTCTTTCAATGCCTCGTTCCACTCCGCCTCGGTGTCGAAATCGGTATTCTCCACTTTATCCACAAATGACTCGAACTCTTTCAAATACGAATTTTTACTGTGCACGCCGCACGATACGAGCGATAATACCGAAATCACCGCAACAATTAAACCCATTTGATAAAAACGTTTCATATATCTTCATACTTTGCATTTCATGCAAAAATAATACAAGTAAAAATACTACACTCCAAAATAGAAAGTATATTTGTATATAAAAAAACAATCTACGAAAATGAAGCCCATCAAATTATTCTATCAAGCTCGTTGCCCATTTTGTAAACGGGCATTCAATTACATCAACGAATTGAAAAAACGTCCCGAATATAAAGACATTGTCATCGAAACCATCGAAGAAACCGAACACCCCGATATTGCAGACCAATATGATTACTATTACGTTCCAACGTTTTACATCGCAGACGAAAAGGTACACGAGGGTGGTATCTATCCCAACGAAGTCGAAGCTATTTTCAAAAAGGCTTTGGTACAAGAATAACGAAAAATTTCTGCTCTCGTTACCGAGGGTATCAACACATCTTCGGGGTGGAGGTGAAAAGATAGGAAAGGATTCTTGTTTGTATATTTAACCCCTCCGTCCGGCGGACAGCTCCCCTATATTTTGCTGCGGGACACGGCAGGGGG
>ERZ827117.305-NODE-305-length-67977-cov-5.911104_pt1 | contig 67977 bp, 57 predicted proteins | sample MGYA00519920_ERZ827117 | MGnify/ENA primary metagenome ERZ827117 (study PRJEB31778, sample SAMEA3449260) | human gut metagenome | biome: human gut; feature: human-associated habitat; material: faeces | place: United Kingdom | collected 2010/2012 ...
GCGAGCGCCAGCAATGCCGCATTCGGCAGGCAGTCTGCCGCCAGACAAACGTCACACGCGCCTCACGGTAGTAAGGCGCGGTTGCAATCGGTGGCGATTCGCAGGGGCTCATGGCGAAGCCATGTACACCGCACCTGATTCGGCAAGCATTGCAGTTCTTCGAGCCTCAGACCGGCAATGGCGGGGTCAAGGGGCAGAGCCCCTTGCGTTCTCTTGGGGGATCTAAAGGGGGCCATTCTCTCACGTGAGAGAATGGTCCCCTTTGCCCGTTCCCCTGCACGGTGCAGGGAATAAAGACGAAGCGCCTTCAGCGCTGCTTTTTCCCGCCCTTGCAGGGCGGACACTTAATATGCTATACTTTTATAAAAAGTATCAAAAAGGAGTCCCCTTTATGACCTACCCCTTCCTTGTGCTCGACCATGACGACACCGTGGTCAACTCCACCGCGACGGTGCACTATCCCTGCTTTGCCGAGTATACGGCGAAGTTTTTCCCCAGGGCGAAGCGCTACACGCTGGAGGAATACGTCCTCAAAAACTTTGACCCCGGCGTCTATGACTTTTTCCACGGCGAGGTCGGCATGACCGAGGAGGATATGAAGCACGAGCAGGCGTACTGGCACGAATATGTCCAGCACCACGTGCCGCAGGTTTACGACGGGATGCGCGATATTCTGTGGGACTACGTACGCGCGGGCGGCACGATCTGCGTCGTATCGCACTCGCTCTCGCCGAACATTCTGCGCGACTACCGCGAAAATAAGCTCCCCGAGCCGAAGCTCGTCTACGGCTGGGAGGTGCCAAAGGACCGGCGCAAGCCCCAGCCGCACGCGCTCTATGATATCATGGAAAAGCTCGGCTTCACCGCCGAGCAGATGCTCGTGCTCGACGACTTAAAGCCCGGATATGACATGGCAAAGGCCGCGAATGTGCGCTTCGCCGCCGCGGGCTGGTCGAACGACATCCCAGAGATTGAGGCGTTCATGCGTCAAAACTGTGACCTGTACTTTAAGACCGTCGAAGCGTTCGGCGACTATCTTCTGCACGGAAAGGAAGCGTAACTATGGCAAAGCGCATCACAAAGATTGTCCTCACGGGCGGCCCCGCGGCGGGCAAAACCACGCTCGTGAGCCGTGTGCTCAAGGAATTCAAGCAGGAGGACGGCTGGCGCGTCATCACCATCCCCGAGACGGCAACTGAGCTCATTTCGGGCTTTGGCATCAAGCCCTTTGACAACTGTATGTCAATGCTGCAATTTCAGGACTTTGTCGTCGCCGACCAGATCCATAAGGAAGAGCTCGCACTGGATGCCGCGCAGCTCGTGCCGGAGGACAATATTCTCATTCTCTACGACCGCGCGCTGATGGATGACAAGGCCTACGTGTCGGACGAGGAGTTCGCGCAGGTCATCGCGCGCTTTGACGGCCGCACCGAAGAGCGTGTGCTCGCCAATTACGACATGGTGCTCCATCTCATCACCTGCGCCAAGGGCGCGGAGTTTGCCTATGACCTCGGCAACAACGCGCGCACGGAATCCATCGAATTCGCTCGCGAGATGGACGACCGCACACTGCGTGCGTGGAGCGCGCACCCGAATCTGCGCATCATCGACAATGACGCGAATTTCAATAACAAGATCGAGCGCGCCCTGCGCGAAATTTACCGCGCCGTGGGCGAGGTCGAGCCAATGGCGCAAAAACGCAAGTACCTTATCGCCATGCCCGACATGGCGGCGTTTTCCCACAAATACCGCGCCGCGGCCATCGACATGACGCAGACCTACCTTGCGCTGACGAACCCGAACATCGAGCGCCGCGTGCGCATGCAGAAAAGCGGCGCGGAGACGCTGTACTTCTACACCGAAAAGCATCGCATGGAAAACGGCGAAAAATGGGACACCGAGCGCCCCATCTCGCAAAAGCAGTATGAAAAATACCTCTTAGAGCGCGACACGGCGCTCTCGCCCGTGCGCAAGACCAAGTACCGCTTCGTCTTCGCCGACCGCCGCTGCGAGATCGACGTGTATCCCTTCAGCGCGGAAAAGGCCGTGCTGTTCCAGTACGGGCAAAACAGTGCCGCGCTGCCCGAGGAGATCACCGTGCTCCGCGAAGTGACGGGGGACGCGGATTACAAAAACCGCAAGTTGGCAGCTTTGCAAAAGCTGTGAAAATTTTTGGTTTTTTCGCACAAGCGCGAAAAAGCACACGCGCCCAGTGTGGTCGCAAAAAAAGAGCTGTCCTTGCGGACAGCTCTTTTTCATTCCGCTGCGTGGGACGCATCCAGCGGCTTGACATATTTCTTATAGCAATACAAAAAGTATGCGATCTCCGCCGCGCCCGTGAGTACCCACGAGAACGGATAGAGCATATAGAGCGAGCGGATCGTATGGAAGTGGGCGAACACGGTGTAGATCCACGCCACGCGGAACACGCACGAGCCGAGGAACACGAAGATCATCGGCACGAGGCCCTTTCCAAGGCCGCGCGAGGCGGCGGTGGTGCAGTCCATCGTGGCCGAGATCGGGAACGAGAAGCACATGACCCAGATGCGCGCGAGGCCCGCCTCGATGACGTCGGATTCCGACGTGAAGAGCGAGAGAAACTGGTGCCCGAACAGCAGGAACAGCCCGCCGAGCACCGCTGCGGCTACTGCGGAATAGCAGAGCGTCAGCAGGTAGCTCTTGAGCACGCGGCGCGATTTGCCCGCGCCGTAGTTCTGCCCGACAAAGCTCGAGCAGGCGATGTAAAACGCGTTCATCACGGAGTAGACGAGGTTATCCACATTGCCCGCCGCGGAGTTGCCCTCGACGACGACGGTGCTGAACGAATTGACGCCCGCCTGAATGAAGAGGTTTGCGACCGAGAAGATTGCGTTCTGCAAACCTGCCGGCACGCCGACAGACAGCGCGTGGATGGCCTTGTCCTTGTGGAAGCGGATCTCTTTTAAGCTGAGACTGTAGATCTCCTTGCTGCGCATGAGCGAGCGGACGATGAGCCCCGCGGACACGCACTGCGAGAGCATGCTCGCGAGCGCAACGCCGTCGGTCGACATCCCGAGCCCGATAACGAACACAAGGTCGAGGATGACATTGAGCACGCCCGCGGCGGAAAGGAAGATGAGCGGCGTTTTCGTGTCGCCGATGGCATTCAGAACGCCGTTGCCGTAGTTATAGAGCGCGGCGGCGGGCATGCCAAGGAAGTAAATGCGAAGGTACAGCTCCGCGCCGTCGATCAGATCGTCGCGCGTGTTCAGAAGCTCGAGCAGCGGGCGGGCAAAGATAAGGCCCAGCGCCAGCATCAAAAAGCCCGCGATCAGGCAGACAAGAAACGACGTGTGGACGGACTCGCGCACGTTTTTCTCGCTGCGCGCGCCGAAATGCGTGGCGACAAGCACGTTGACGCCGCTGCCAAGGCCCATCAGAAAGCCCGTGAACAGGAAGATGAGCGTCGTGGTCGAGCCGACCGAGCCCATGGCGGCGGAGCTTGAAAAGCGGCCGACGACCGCAAGGTCGACCATGCTGAAGAGCATCTGCAAAAGGTTAGTGAACATCAGAGGCAGCGAAAAGCCGATGATCTGGCGGCCAAGGCTGCCCTGCGTCATATCGAGCGTGGCGGAACGCGCCATAAAATATCCCTCTCTCTCTCTCATTCTCTATTCAGAGTCCTATCCTTATAGCATACTTTTCCCCGCTTTGCAAGCGGGAAGGGTGCGGCGCGCAAAAAATAACGAAAAACAGCGGAAATTTTTTCAAAAAAGCCGCAAACTGCGCGCAAAAACGCTTGCATTCCGCAGCTTTGTGTGATAGTATGCTTGTGTTATGGATGCAGGAAACGCAGAGTGGACCGTTTGGCCCGCTCTTTCTTTTGCAAATTTCGGAAAAAACACGGATTGCGAGGGATACAATGAAGAAAGTGACAGAGACCGTGCGCGAACTGGCGCTCCCCGTGGTCGAAGAGAACGGCTGCAAGCTCTGGGACGTGGAATATGTCCGCGAGGCCGGACAGTGGTATCTGCGGATCTACATTGATAAGGACGGCGGCGTGAACATCCTCGACTGCGAGGCCATCTCCCGCGCGCTGAGCGATATTCTGGACGAGGCCGACCCCATCGAGTCGAGCTACATTTTCGAGGTCGCGTCCGCCGGCGCGGAGCGCCCGCTCAAGCGGCCCGGTGACTTTGAGCAGTTCATTGGCTCGCCTGTGCTCTTGAAGACCTACAAACCCGTGGACGGGCGCAAGGAATTTTCCGGTGACCTCGCGGGCTACGACAACGGCGCGGTCACGCTTCGCATCGGCGAAGAGGAAAAGCGCTTTGAAAAGGACGCGGTCGCGCTCGTGCGCCTGCGCTGCGACTTTTAACCAAAAAGAATACCAATTACTTTGATTATACAGAATAGGAGCATACCCATGAAATGTGATGAAATCTTCGCAGCGCTTGCGATGCTGGAAAAGGAACGCGGCATTTCTCAGGCCTTTATGATGGATAAGATCGTTCAGGCGCTCACCACCGCCTACAAGCGCGACCACGAGGGCGTGGAAAACGTCGTGGTCGATGTGGACGAGGGCAAGCGCGAGCTCAAGATGTTCGTGCAGAAGGAAGTCGTGGATGAGGTCGAGAACCCCGGCACGCAGATGAGCCTCGATGACGCGAAGGCCATCTCCGCCAAGTACAATGTCGGCGATATCGTCAACATTCCCGTCGACAACATCGAATTCGGCCGCATCGCCGCGGGCAACGGCAAGCAGGTCATCATCCAAGGCCTGCGCGAAGCCGAGAGCGGCATGGTCTACGACGAATACAACTCCAAGCAGCATGAAATTCTCACCGGTGTCGTCACGCGCATCGATCCCCGCACGGGCAATGCGTCCCTTCGCATCGGCACCGGCACGGAAGCGACAGACGCCATTCTTCTCGCCGGCGAGCAGGTCAAGGGCGAGACGCTTATCGAGGGCCAGCGCATCAAGGTCTACCTTGTCGACGTGCGCCGCCAGTCCCGCGGCCCGCAGGTCGTGATCTCCCGCACGCATCCGGGTTTGGTCAAGCGTCTTTTCGAGCTCGAAGTGCCCGAAATTTACGACGGCACGGTCGAGATCCGTTCCATCGCCCGCGAGGCGGGCTCCCGCACGAAGATGGCGGTGTGGAGCAACGACGAGAACGTCGACCCCATCGGCGCATGCGTCGGCCCCCACGGCCAGCGCGTGAACAGCATCGTCGAAGAGCTGCGCGGCGAAAAGATCGACATCATCAAGTACAGCGACGATCCCGCGGAGTACATCGCCGCGGCGCTCGCTCCGGCGGACGTTGTCGACGTGCGCCTTGCCGAAGAGGGCAAGGCCTGCCGCGTCATCGTGCCCGACGATCAGCTCTCCCTTGCCATCGGCAAGGAGGGCCAGAACGCGCGCTTAGCCGCACGTCTCGTCGGCTACAAGATCGACATCAAGCCCGAGAGCTATCGCGAAGAAGAGTGATCTTCAAAAATGTGCATAGGCACATTTTTGAGCTTCAATTTGCACCCCGCTGCGCGCACTCGCTTGCGCTCGCACACTTGCGGGGCGAGAAGTGTTTTTACTGACGCACCGGTCGCCAGTAAAAACGATTTCAGTTCATTTGCGCCGTGCGCGGCGCAAAAAAGTCCGAGGCGCTGAAAGCGCCAAAGAGGAGGGCGGCTCATGCAGAAAGTAAAGAAGATCCCGCAGCGCCAGTGTGTGGGCTGCCGCGAGATGAAGGACAAACGCGCGCTCATCCGCGCCGTCAAATCGCCGCAAGGCGAGGTGTCGCTCGACTTTACGGGCAAAAAGCCCGGGCGCGGCGCTTACGTCTGCCCGAACAGCGAATGCCTCAAGCGGGCGCGCAAATCCCGCGCGCTCGAGCGCGCGCTGGACACGGCCATCCCCGAGAGCGTCTACGAAGAAATGGAAAAGGAGATGGCAAACGGTGGATAAACTGCTCAATCTGATCGGCCTTGCCAAAAAGGCCGGAAAGCTGGAGGTCGGTGAAGAGCCTGTCGGCGCGGCGGCACGAAGCAAGCACGCGCGGCTCATCCTCATCGCCTCGGATGCGGCGGACAACACGCGCCGCCGCGCGCTCCACTTCGGCGAGGCGGGCGAGTGCATCTGCCTTGAGATCCCGCCGACGAAGGAGGACCTCGGCAGAGCGCTGGGGCGCACGTCGTGCGCGCTGCTGGCGCTGACGGACATCGGCTTTGCCGAGGCCGTCGCGAAAAAGCTGGCGGAGAGTGACGAAGCGCACTACGGCGAGGCGGCCAAGCGCCTGACGATCAAGGCAGCCCGCGCCGCCGAGCGGAGGAAAGAGCTCAAGCAGCACGAAAAAAATGTGCGCACCGGCAAGAAAAAGCCGCATCAGGAAGAGCCGCAGCCCGCTCCCGCCGCAAAGGCCAAGAGCGCGGAAAAGAGCGAGAGCAAGCGCCCGAGAGGCGCGGTCAAGCACGGACGCACGCGCGCTGAGAGAGAAAAGGCGCACCGCGCCGCGGAAAAGCAGCGCGCGGCAAGGCGCTTTGCCCATTCCCGCCCCGTGAAGAAGGGCAAGGGCAGCATCAAGAAAGACAGTAAGCAGAGATCACAACACACGGAGGTGCAATAATTTGGCTACTACAATGAACAAGAACAAGGTATCCGATATGGCAAAGGACTTCGGCCTTACGTCGAAGGACATTCTGTCCGTTCTGAGTACCTATGAGGACGGGAGCAAGAAGCCTTCGCAGGTGTTGTCCGCGGACGAGGTCAACCTGATCTTTGAGCATCTGACGCAGAAGCATCAGGTGAAGATCGAGTCGATCTACGCCGAGTCTGCGCCCAAGAAAAAGCCCGAGCCCAAGGCTGCCCCCGCCCCCGCGCAGAACCAGCCGAAGGCGAATAACGCTCAGAACCAGCCGAGAAGCAATAACGGCAATAACGGCGGCAGCCGTCCCCAGCCCCAGCAGGGCCAGCAGGGCAAGCCCGCCCAGCCGCAGCAGAACACCCAGCCGGTGCAGCAGCAGAGCAAGTCCACCGCCACGCAGCACCCCACGACGCGCGTGCCGGAAAAGAAGATCGTCGACACCCGCAAGGTCACGAACGTCAACCTTGACAAGTACGACGAAAAGCTGCAGGACATGGCCGAGCGCTCCGGTGACCGCCGCGACTTGGAGCGCGGCAGCAAGGAAAAGTTCCGCAACAACAGAAACCGCAACAACCGTCAGCAGCCGTTCTCCGGCAAGCGCAAGCAGGAGGAGGCCGAGAAGATGCGCCGCCTGCAGCTTGAGATCGCGAAGAAGACGCCGCTGACTGTCAAAATTCCCGACGAGATCTCCGTCGGCGAGCTGGCCTCCCGCATGAAGAAGACGGGCGCCGAGGTCGTCAAGTGCCTGATGAAAAACGGCGTGATGGCGTCCCTTTCCCAGATGATCGACTTCGACACCGCGTCCTTTGTCGCTGAAGAGCTCGGCTGCAAGGTCGAAAAGGAAGTCGTCGTGACGATCGAGGAAAAGCTCATCGACGATCACGAGGACAGCGCCGACGAGCTCCAGCCCCGCGCGCCGGTCGTCGTCGTCATGGGTCACGTCGACCACGGCAAGACGAGCCTTCTCGACTATATCCGCAACGCCCATGTTGCCTCCGGCGAGGCGGGCGGCATCACCCAGCACATCGGCGCCTATCAGGTGCAGATCAAGGGCAAGCCCATCACCTTCCTCGATACCCCGGGCCACGAGGCGTTCACCTCCATGCGTGCCCGCGGCGCGATGATCACGGATATCGCCATCCTCGTCGTTGCGGCAGAGGACGGCATCAAGCCGCAGACCATCGAGTCCATCAACCACGCCAAGGCCGCCGAAATTCCCATCATCGTCGCCATCAACAAGATGGATAAGCCCGACGCCAACCCCGAGCGCATCAAGCAGCAGCTCACCGAGTACGGCCTCGTTGCTGAAGACTGGGGCGGTGACACCATTGTCTGCCCCATCTCCGCCAAGACCGGCATGGGCATCGACAACCTGCTCGAAATGGTCGCGCTGACCGCCGAGGTCGCCGAGCTCAAGGCCAACCCCAACCGTGCCGCGTCCGGTGCTGTGGTCGAGGCGCGCCTTGACAAGGGCCGCGGCCCGATCGCAACGCTGCTCGTCCAGAACGGCACGCTCCATCAGGGCGACATCATCATTGCCGGCACGGCCGTCGGCCGCGTGCGCGCGATGATGAGCGACAAGGGTCAGAAGCTCACCACCGCAGGCCCCAGCGTGCCTGTGGAGATTACGGGCCTTGGCGAAGTGCCCGAGGCCGGCGCGCACTTCAACGCCGTCGCCGACGAGCGCCTTGCCCGCGAGCTTGTGGAGCAGCGCAAGGAAGAGGAAAAGCGCAAGGCCAACGCCCCCATCACGAAGGTCTCGCTCGAGGACCTGTTCAGCCAGATCCAGGCGGGCGAGATGAAGAATCTCAACATCATCGTCAAGGCAGATGTCATGGGCTCGGTCGAAGCCGTCAAGGCGTCGCTTGAGAAGATCTCCAACGACGAGGTCCGCGTGCGCGTCATCCACGGCGCGGTCGGCGCGATCAACGAGAGCGACGTCATGCTCGCCGCCACGTCCAACGCCATCATCGTCGGCTTCAACGTCCGTCCGGACGCCGCGGCGCGCGACAGCGCGGCCCGCAACCATGTCGACATGCGCATGTACCGCGTCATTTACGACGCCATCGACGAGATCGAGGCCGCTATGAAGGGTATGCTCGCGCCGAAGTTCCGCGAGGCCATCATCGGCCACGCCGAAATTCGCCAGACCTACAAGGTCTCGTCCGTCGGCACCGTCGCGGGCTGCTATGTCACCGACGGCAAGATCCAGCGCGCGTGCGACGTGCGTATCGTGCGCGACGGCATCGTCGTCCACGAGGGTCACCTCGCCTCGCTCCAGCGCTTCAAGGACTCCGTCAAGGAAGTCGCGCAGGGCTACGAGTGCGGCCTGAGCTTCGAAAAGTACAACGACATCAAGGTCGGCGATATCGTTGAAGCGTACGTTATGGAACAAATCGAGCAGTAAGACTTCAAAAATCCGCGAAGCGAATTTTTGAGTAGGATTCAGGCTGCGGCAGCGCACTCGCTGCGCTCGCACGTTTGCAGCCTGTAAAGTGTATTTCTGACGCACAGGTCGTCAGAAATACAGATCAAGATTTTTGCGCCGTGCGCGGCGCAATGTTTAGAAGCCTTAAGGTAGGGGCGGGCGTTCGCCCGCCCCTGCTTTTTTCAAAGGAGGAATAAAAATGGCAAGCAATCGCATTGGGCGCATCAATGAAGAGATCCAGCGCGAGCTCAGCTCGCTCTTCCGCACGCTCAAGGACCCGCGCGTCCAGAGTGGCATGGTGACCATTACCCATGTGGACACGACGAGCGACCTGCGCTATTCGCGCATTTACGTGAGCGTTCTCGAAAAGTCGCTCGAAAAGGACGTCATTCGCGGTCTCAAGAGCGCGGCGGGCTATCTCCGGCGCGAGCTGGGCGCGAACATGTCGCTGCGCTACACGCCAGAGCTGCAGTTCATCGCGGACGATTCCATCGAATACGGCGCGCACATCTTAGAGATGCTGCGCGACCCGCGCGTGGTGAAGCCCGCGAACCCCGAAAACGAAACACTGAACACGGAGGATGAGCAGGAATGACCGTTTCCGAAGTCGCGGCATACCTCCGCGCGCACGACAAGTACCTCATTCTCACCCATCGCCGTCCGGACGGCGACACGCTCGGCTGCGCTGCGGCGCTGTGCGCCATGCTGCGCCAGATGGGCAAGACCGCGGGCATCCTCTATAACCGCGAGACGACCGAGCACTTCGAGCAGTACGTCGAGCAGTATTGGGTCGCGGACGATTTTGACTATAAGACGGTCGTCTCCGTCGACCTCGCCGCGCTGAGCCTGTTCCCCGACAATGCCGAGATGTTCAAAACGCGCGTCGACCTCGCCATCGACCATCACCCGAGCTACGAGGGCTTCGGCAAAGAGAGCTGCGTGCACCCCGAATGCGCCGCCTGCGGCGAAATTCTGTGCGAGCTCGCGCAGGAATTAGGACAGCTCACACCCGAAGTCGCACTGCCGCTCTATGTCGCCGTGTCGACCGACACGGGCTGCTTTGTTTACTCCAACGTCACGGCGAACACGCACCGCGTGGCCGCGGCGCTGATGGAGACGGGCATCGACTATAAAGCCGCCAACAAGCTGCACTTCCGCACAAAGAGCAAAAAGCGCCTGGCGCTTGAGGGAGAGCTGCTGCGCACGATGGAATTCTACGACGAGGACCGCGTCGTCATCGTCGCCGTGCCGCAGTCCTTACAAAAGAGCATGGCGCTTTCTGAGGCCGACATGGAAGACCTTGCGTCCCTCGGCGGCTTGGTCGAGGGCACGGACTGCGCTGTGACGATGAAGGAAACGAAGGACGGCGCGTGGAAGGTCAGCGTGCGCACAGGCGCGCGTGTCAACGCGACGCTCGCCTGCTCGTTCCTCGGCGGCGGCGGACACCGCGCGGCGTCCGGCTGCCTCATTGAGCACGCAGACTATGAGACCGCGCGCGCCATGATCCTGAACGCCATCGCCGAAGCGGTGGCGGAAGAGGCATGAGCACGATCCGCAAGGCAGCGCGCGCCGATTTGGACGCGGTGTGCCGCATTTACGACCAGATCCACACGGCAGAGGAGCGCGGCGAGGCCGCGATCGGCTGGCAGCGCGGCGTGTATCCCGAGCGTGAGACAGCGGAGGCCGCGCTTGCGCGCGGCGACCTCTTCGTGCAGGAGCAGGATGGTGAGATCGTCGGTACGGCGATCCTCAACCAGAATCAGGTCGATTCCTACGCGGGGGCGAACTGGCGCTATGACGCGCCGGACAGCGAAGTCATGGTGCTGCACACGCTCGTCATTGACCCCGAGACCAAATCGCGCGGCCTTGGCCGCGAGTTTGCGGCATTTTACGAGGGCTATGCCCTCGCGCACGGCTGCCGGTACCTTCGCATCGACACGAACGCGCGCAATGCGCGCGCCCGCCGCTTCTATCAAAAGCTCGGCTACGCCGAGATCGGCGTCGTGCCGTGCACGTTTAACGGTATCGCCGGTGTGCAGCTCGTGCTGCTTGAAAAGCGGCTGCCGCCGCTGCGACAAATCACGGCGGACGAAGCGCCGCGCCTGCGCGCGTGCGTGCAGGCCTTGTCCGAGCACCACAACCGCGTGTCCGTGAATTTCAAGGGCAGCTATCCGAGCCGGCCCTATGATAAAACGTTGTCGCTTTTTGCACAGGCGCTTGAAGAAAACGTCTCGCGCATCGCGGTCATCGAAGAGGACAGCGGGATCGTCGGCTTCTGCAAGGTCGACCTGCACGGAGACGGCACGGGTAAGCTCGACTACCTCGTCGTTCTGCCGCAGTGCCGCGGCAGGAAATACGGCAAGGCCCTGATGGACTGGGCGATGGCGGTATTTTCGGGCAGCGGCGTCCGGAAGATCGAAGTCAAGATGGTCGACGGCAACGACGCCGTCCACCTCTACGAGAAATACGGCTTTCGCATGAACGCGCATATCTTGGTGCGCGGAGAGTAGAAAGAGAACTGCGTTTTGTCTGCCGGCAAAACGCTTGTACGGCGCAAAAGCGCCGAAGGCTTGGCGCAAAGGAGGCCATTTATGCCCAACGGCATTGTAATTATTGATAAGCCCCAGGGCTGGACGAGTATGGATGTGTGCGCCAAGCTGCGCGGCATTTTGCATGAAAAGCGCGTCGGCCACGCGGGGACGCTCGACCCCATGGCGACGGGTGTTCTGCCCGTGTTCGTCGGGCAGGCGACCAAGGCCGTCTCCTTTGCCGAGGGCGGGCAAAAGGTCTACGAGGCCGTTTTACAGCTCGGCCTTGTGACCGACACGCAGGATACGACCGGCGAAACGCTCGAAGAGCGCGCCGTGACCGTCACGGAGGACGAGGTGCGCGCGGCGCTGCCGCGCTTTCTCGGCGAGATCGAGCAGATCCCGCCGATGTACTCGGCCATCAAGGTAAACGGCCAGAAGCTCTACGACCTCGCCCGTCAGGGTCGTGAGGTCGCGCGCAAGCCGCGCAAGATCACGATCTTCGACCTTGCGCTCACACAGAATTTGGGGAACGGGCAATACGCCCTGCGCGTCGTGTGCTCGAAGGGCACTTACATCCGCACGCTGTGCCACGATTTGGGTCAAGCGCTCGGCTGCGGCGGCTGCATGGCGGCGCTGCGCCGCACGGAGGCGTCGAACTTCCGCATCGACGAGGCCGTGACGCTTGAGGACGTCGCGCGCGAGGGCGAGGCCCTGCTCCGCCCCACGGACAGCCTGTTCCGGCAGTATCCGGCCTACACCATCCCGAGCGCCGAGCAGGAGCGCAAGTGCCTCTGCGGCAATTCCCTGCGCGCAAAGCTCTCCGACGGGCTGTACCGCGTCTACGGGCGCGACGGGGCGTTCCTTGCCCTGTCGGAGGCGAAGGACGGCACGCTCACCTCGAAACGAAATTTTTTCAGCGTGTGACGCTGACGCAAAAAGGAAACCGAAACTATGAATGAATCCACAGTCATCGCCCTGGGCTTTTTCGACGGGGTGCATATCGGGCACGGCGAACTGCTCAAAATGGCGGTGCGCCGCGCACAGGAGCGCGGCTGCCGCTCCGCGGCGTTCACGTTTGACCGCTCGCCGCGTGAATTCGTCACGGGAAAGCCCGTGCCGCTGCTGACGACGCCGTCTGAGCGCGCAAACATCATCCGCACACAATACGGTGTGCAGGAGGTCTTTGTCGAGCCGTTCGACCGGAACATGATGACCATGCCGTGGGAGGACTTTATCTCCGAGCTTCTCGTCAGGAAGTATCACGCGGTGCACCTTGTCGCGGGACATGACTTCCGCTTCGGCCACAAAAATGAGGGCGATGTGGAAAAGCTCAGAAGTTACTGCGCCGCCCACGGCCTCGGCTGCGACATCATCCCGCGCGTCGAAAAAGACGGCGTGACCGTCTCTTCAACTTATATCCGCTCGCTTTTGGAAGCGGGCGAGGTCAGGCGCGCCGCGGAATTTCTCGGCCATTATTTTTCCGTGGAGGGCACGGTGCGCCACGGCGAGGGCATCGGGAAAAAATCCCTTTTCCCGACGGCAAACCTCATCCCCGAGGAACACATCATTGCCCTCAAGCGCGGCGTGTACGCCACGCGCGCGCATCTGCCGAACGGCGAAACGTGCGTGGGCGTGACGAACGTCGGCGTGCGGCCGACGGTGAGCGACAAGAACACCGTGACGATCGAGACATATCTTGTCGGCTTCGACGGCGACCTGTACGGGCAGAAATTACAGCTCGACTTTTTCGACTACCTGCGCGAGGAGAAGAAATTCTCCTCCACGCGGGAGCTGCACGACATGATCGCAAAAAACGCCCGCGAGGCAGAGATGATCGTCAAATAAGCAGTAAAATGAAAGAACGGACCGACAGTTTTGAAACTGCCGGTTCTTTTTTTGCGCGTGTATTTCCCGACAGGCTTTTTCTTTCCGCTCGTTTACAATAATCCCCGACACAATAAATCGACGCACAGGGAGGGGACAGGCTGTGAAGGTGATCGAGCTGCTCAAAAGCAAGGAATGGTCCGGAAAGGTCATCGACTGCGTGCTGCGCTTTGCGCTGTCGTTCGCGCTGGCGGGGGCGCAGGTCTTCGGCGGCTATGCGCCGCTCGCGCTCGGCATGATCGGCGCATCGGGCGCAGGATTGCGGGGGGTGAGCGCGCTGATCGGCGCGTCGGCGGGCGCTGTGCTGTTTCTGCCGTTTTCGCACGCACTTAGGACCTTCGCCGCGGGCGTTCTGATCTTCACGGCGAACAACGCGTTTTTCGATCTGAAACTCTACAAAAAGCGGGCGTTTCTGCCGCTGCTGTGCGCGGGGATGATGTTCTCCGTCGAGTTTGTCTACGTCTTACGCGACGGCGTGGGCGAGGCGGCAAACTGCCTGATGGCGCTGCTGCTGTGCGCGCTCGGCGCGATGAGCGGCCGCGCGCTTTTGTCGACCGGCGACAAGGAAAAGGAGGACCACCCCTACGCGCCGCTTTTCATCCTGCTCGGCGTGCTGATGGCCGCGTCCTCGTTCGAAACGGCGGACGGCTTTGCGCCGGGTCGCATCCTCTCGATGCTGGCGGTGCTGCTGTTCGCCTTTGAGCGCGGCAGCGCGTTCGCCATTCCGGCGGCGCTGTGCATCGGGCTGGGGATGGACCTCGGCGCGGGGGGCGGCAGCTTTGTCCACGCGGCGTCATATGCGTTTTCCGCGGTGCTGGTGAACGTCACAGCGCGGGGCAACCGCGTGCTCTCGGCGCTGTGGTTTGCGCTGAGCATTCTGTGCTTTGCCCTGCCGATGAACGCGCACGCGGGGCTCGTGTTGCTCTACGAGGGGCTGGCGGCGACGCTGCTGTTCCTGCTGATCCCGTCGCGGTTCCTGCGCGGCAAGCGCCTTTGCAGCGACGAGGCCGCGCAGGAGGACGCCGCCGTGCGCAGAAAGATCGCGGCCTCCGCCGCGGCGCTGCGCGAGCTTTACGACAGCATCGCCCGTCCGCGCACGCTGACGGAGGAAAATCCCGCCGCCATCTTCGACCGCGCGGCGGAAAAGGTCTGCCGCGGCTGCGCGCTGTGCGACTACTGCTGGGAAAAGGAGTATCAGCGCACCTATACTGCGCTCAACGACGCGACGGCGGCGCTGCTGCGCCGCGGGCAGGGCAGGGGCGAGGATTTCCCCTCGTACTTTTCCGAGCGGTGCATCCATTTTTCGTCGTTTTTGTCGGCCGTGAACGGCGAGCTGCGCGCCTATCTTCTGCGGCGGCAGTACCGGCGGCTGCTGGAGGACGACCGCGCGAAGGCGGCGTCGCAGTACGCCCAGCTCTCCGAGCTCATGCAGAGCGCGGCGGACGGCGCGCTGCGCCCCGTGTCGACGCAGCCGGTGCATTCTTACGAAGTCGGCCTGTCGCTGCGCCCCAAGCGCGGCGAGCGTGTGAGCGGCGACAGCGCCGCCCACTTTGAGACCGAGGACGGCACGCTCTGCCTGCTGCTTTCCGACGGCATGGGCTGCGGTGAGGCCGCGCAGCGCGAATCGTCGATGGCCGTGCGGCTGCTGGAGCGCTTCCTGCGCGCGGGCATCGACGCGCCGCCGGCACTCAAGACGCTCAACAGCGCATTGTCTCTTCGCGCCGAGTCGACCGACAGCTTTACGACAGTCGACCTGCTGACGCTCTCGCTCCAAACGCTTGAGGGCGAGCTCTACAAATACGGCGCGGCGCCGAGCTATCTAAAGCGCGGCGGCACGGTGCGCCGCGTGACCTGCTCGTGCCTGCCCGCGGGCTTGCAGGAGGGCTCGCCCCCGCCGGAGGCGACGCATATCAAGCTCTCGCCGGGGTGCTTCCTTGTGATGCTCTCCGACGGCGTGGCCGACACGCTTGACGACGAATGGCTGCAAAACCTGCTTGCGGGCTGGGAGGGGCATGATCCCCAGCAGCTCGTCGCGGCGATCTTGGCCGACAGTATGGAAAAGCGCGGCGGCACGGACGACGCGGGTGTTCTGGCGCTCTACATTCCCGAGGATTCGGGCGGCGCGCAGGCAGTCTGAACGCAGCAAAAATTTTCGCTCTTCCCGTATAGCGCCCGCCGCGGCGGGCATACTGGAGGCAGAATGTTTTTCCATCGGGAGGTGCTGCTTTCAATATGGTCAAGGGAACATCGCGGAGAGTAATCGTGGTCGACTCGCCGGATACGGAGCTTTTTGAACAGGCCATTTTCATCGTGCGCAACGACGCCATGAACCGAAACGGCGTCACGGCGCAGCGATTGGTAGACGAAGCCTGCCGTGTGGCGCGCACCTGCGGCCGCACGGCGACATGCAGCAAGCGCAGCTTTTTTAGGCGCGGCTCGCCCGCGCTGTGGGGCTGCATCGGCGCGGGCGGCATCGCGCTGGCGTGGTTACTCAGCGTACTCATTTAGTCCATTGTTTTTTCTCCTCCGTTTTTGGGGCGCGGCGAAATTGCCGCGCCCGATTTTTTTCGCAAAACGGCAAATCAGCGCAAATTTTTAATTTACAAGCGGTTATCAATAGACTATACTATAACCTACCGTATTTTATTTGACGAGGTTATTGCCATGAATGCTGACTTTTCACGCACCCTTGCCCTGCTGCGGCAGGAAAAGGGGATCTCCCAGCGCAAGGCCGCGAAAGAGCTCGGCATTTCGCAGGCGCTTTTGTCCCACTATGAAAACGGCATCCGCGAGCCGGGGCTCGCGTTCGTCAAGAAGGCGTGCGACTTTTACCACGTCTCGGCGGACTATCTGCTCGGGCGCACGCTCGATCGCGACGGCGGCATGATCGACGCCGAATCGCTCTACGATTCGAGCGATGAAAAGGGCACGCTGCGCGGCAGCATCGCCGCCACGCTGCAAAAGAAGATGCTCGTCAACACCGCGGGCGTCCTCTTCGAGCTGCTGGGCAAGACGAACGACCGCACGCTCATCACGTCGGCGGGCAGCTACCTTGGCGGCGCGTTCTACCAGCTCTACCGCGCGCTGCACCGCGCGAGCGGCGGGAAAGAGGGGTACTTCGGCTTAGACGCCACGGCCTACCAGTCCGGCGCGGTGGACGCGCAGATGCGCGCGGACTACATCGCCTACGCCTCCTCGCTCGCGCAGCTTTCCGAAAAGGACGGCGCGTTCGCCTCTATGGAGGATGAAGCGCTCGCGTCCCTCTACCCCGGCCTCATGCAGAGCGTGACGCAGGTACTCCACAGCACCGAAGAAAAGACGAATTCCCTGCTCGGCAGGAAATAAGAATTTCCCCTGCGGCAAAACGCTTGGACGCGCCACTTGGCGCGCGGCGTCGCCTTGCCGACAACAAACAGGAGCAACAGCTATGAACGAAAAGAACATCCGAAATTTTTCCATCATCGCGCACATCGACCACGGCAAGTCGACGCTGGCGGATCGGCTGCTTGAAAAGTGCAACGCCGTTTCTGCGCGCGAGATGGAGGACCAGATCCTCGACAACATGGACTTGGAGCGCGAGCGCGGCATCACGATCAAGGCCCGCGCCGTCACGTTCGATTACACCGCCGCCGACGGGCAGGTCTACACGCTCAATTTGATCGACACGCCGGGCCACGTCGACTTCAACTACGAGGTCTCACGTTCGCTTGCGGCGTGTGAGGGCGCGCTGCTCGTCGTCGACGCCTCGCAGGGCATCGAGGCGCAGACGCTCGCAAACACGTATCTCGCGATGGAGCACGACCTTGAAATTCGCCCCGTGCTCAACAAGATCGACCTGCCCGCCGCCGACCCCAAGCGCGTCAAGCAGGAGATCGAGGACATTTTAGCCATCCCCGCCGAGGATGCGCCCGAAATCTCCGCCAAGCAGGGCATCAACATCGACGCCGTGCTCGAAGACATCGTGCAGAACCTCCCCTGCCCGCAGGGCGACCCGAACGCGCCGCTTCAGGCGCTGATCTTCGACAGCTATTACGACGCCTACCGCGGCGTTATCGTCTACATGCGCTTGAAGCAGGGCACGATCAAGCCCGGCATGGAGGTCAAGATGATGGCGACGGGCGCAACATTCAAGGTGCTCGAATGCGGCTTGATGCGCCCGCTGGGTCTGGAGCCTGCGAAGCAGTTAGAGGCCGGTCAGGTCGGCTACTTCACCGCAAGCATCAAGGACGTGCACGAGACGCAGATCGGCGACACGGTCACAGGCGTCGAGCATCCCGCGAGCGAACCGCTGCCGGGCTACCGCAAGGTGCGCTCGATGGTCTACTGCGGCATTTACACCGAAGACGGCAGCAAATACCCGGATCTTCGCGACGCGCTGGAAAAATTGCAGCTCAACGACGCGAGCTTAACGTTCGAGCCGGAATCCTCTGTCGCGCTGGGCTTCGGCTTCCGCTGCGGCTTCCTCGGCATGCTGCACATGGAGGTCATTCAGGAGCGGTTGGAGCGCGAATTTGACCTCGACCTTGTCACCACGCTCCCGAGCGTCATCTACGAGGTCTACAAGACCGACGGCACGATGGTGCGCGTCGACAACCCGCACAACTACCCCGACCCCGCGCACATCGAGCACGCCGAGGAGCCCTACGTCAAGGTGACGATCGTCACGCCGCCCGATTACGTCGGCAATATCATGCCGATGTGTCAGGACCGCCGCGGCGAGTTCAAGGACATGCAGTACCTCGACACCTACCTTGTCGAGATGCATTATGAAATGCCGCTCAACGAGATCATCTACGACTTTTTCGACACGCTCAAGGCCAACACCAAGGGTTACGCCTCGCTCGACTACGAGCTCTCCGGCTACCGCCCGAGCGAGCTCGTCAAGGTCGATATCCTGCTCAACGGCGATCAGGTGGACGCGCTGTCGTTCATCGCGCATAAGGACAAGGCTTACGCCCGCGCGAGAAAGCTGTGCGAAAAGCTCAAGGACAATATTCCCCGCCAGCTCTTTGAAATTCCTATTCAGGCGGCCATCGGCGGACGCATCATCGCGCGCGAGACCGTCAAGGCTATGCGCAAGGACGTTTTGGCCAAGTGCTACGGCGGCGATATCAGCCGAAAGAAGAAACTGCTCGAAAAGCAGAAGGAGGGCAAAAAGAAAATGCGCTCGCTCGGCACCGTGCAGGTGCCGACAGAGGCGTTCCTCGCTGTCCTCAAGCTGGATGAATAAGAAAACCATGATCGGAAAGACAGTAAAGGAGTGCAATCAGATATGCTTTTGGATCATTATGTCAGTGCCATGGACAGCTGGAAAGGGCGCATCGACAGCGAGACCGATTACGACGCGTTTCGCTGGCACCAGTGGGTGCAGCCCATCGACCTGAACGACAACGGCGCGCCGTTCACCGGCAAGCTCGGCTTTGCTTTCATCGGCTTTTGCAGCGACAAGGGCGTCGCGCGCAACAAGGGCCGCACGGGCACGGCGCTCGCGCCGGACTTTGTGCGCGGCCAGATGTCGGGCCTTCCCTGCACGTTTTCACAGGAGGTCAAGCTCTACGACGCGGGCGATATCATCTGCGATGAAATTTCGCTCGAAGAGGGCCAGCGCGAGCTGGGCTGCGCCGTGGAGGAAATTCTGCGCCGGAACCTGTTCCCCATCGTGCTCGGCGGCGGCCACGAGACGACGTTCGGCCACTTCCAGGGCCAGCACAATTTCTTAAAGGACAAGGGCAAGACGCCGGAGCTCGGCATCGTCAACTTTGACGCGCACTTTGATCTGCGCCCGTACGACATGGGCAACTCGTCCGGCACGATGTTCCGCCAGATGGCGGACGTCTGCAAGGCTGAGGGCACGCCGTACCACTATTTCCCCATCGGCATCCAGCAGCACAGCAACACCGTGAGCCTCTTCAAAAAGGCCGAGGAGCTCGGCGTCGACTATGTGCTCGCCAAGGATTTACAGGCCTCGAACTTGGAGTCCATCCTTGAGCGCATGGACCAGTTCCTCTACCAGTGCGACGACACGTACATCACCGTCTGCTCGGACGTTTTCTCGTCCGCGTTCGCCCCGGGCGTCAGCGCGCCGCAGTCGCTCGGCCTCGACCCCGAGATCGTGCTGCCGCTCATCAAGCATGTACTGCGCACGCGCAAGGTCCGCGGGTTCGACATCTGCGAGATCTCCCCGCGGTTCGACCAGGATAATACGACCGCCAACCTCGGCGCGGTGATTATTTTTGCGGTGGTCAATACATTGTGCAGGCTCAATGGTTTGAGCATCTGAAATTTCAGCGCGCCAGCGCTGCTCCTTATTCCCCTGCGCCGCGCAGGGGGGCAGACAAAGGGGGCCATTCTCTCACGTGAGAGAATGGCCCCCTTGAACCCCCAAGAGAACGCGAGGGGAGTTCCCCTCGACCCCCGACATTGGCAGTTTGTAGCTTGAATGACTGCACGCGCTGCGCAATGTAAGTGCGGTGTACATGGCTTCGCCATGAATCTTCTGCGAATCGTGACGTGTTGCAGCCGCGCCTTACTCCGTGAGGCGCGAGTGACGTTTGTCTGGCGGCAGACTGCCTGCCGAATGCGGCATTGCTGGCGCTCGCCGCATTGTAGGGACTGGCGATAAACGGTGATTAGGCTGTACTTCTACAAGATGGGCAGAGCAACAGCGGATAGTAGGAGCAGAGACAAATCGTATAGCAATGCTAAACGCGGCAACGCCGCGCGCAGGTATTCTTATTCCGGAGGCATAAAAGTCGTTCAAAATCGAGGCTGCCAATCAAAGCCTTTCTCTTGGGGTTCCAAAGGGGCCATTCTCTTTTGCGAAAGAGAATGGCCCCTTTGATTCGCACCCCTGCGCGGCGCAGGGATACCCCCGCTGCACCTGTGCGGCAAACAGTCAACTTCTTTACAATCTCTTAACACTCTGCCCATTCCATTTTCAAATGACCTGCGGTATATTGAAAATAGCAAACTGCATAGGAGTGAGCTTCTTGAAGCACATTTTTATCATCAACCCCGCAGCGGGGAAGAAGGACAGCCGCCAGCGCGTGTACACGATGGCCGAGGCGCTGAAAAAGAACCACAATTTAGACGTTGAGTGTATGCTGACCAAATCGCGCGGGCATGCGACGGCATTGACGCGCGCCATTGCGGAGACGGGCGACTATGTCCGCTTTTACGCCTGCGGCGGCGACGGCACGGTCAACGAGATCGCCAACGGCATCGCGGGCTTTCCCAATGCCGCGATGACCTGCATCCCCATCGGCACGGGCAACGATTTCCTTAAAAACTTCGGTAAGGACGCCGAGCCGCTGTTTCTTGACGCGGAAAACCTGTGGAACGGTGACGTGACACCGCTCGACCTCATCGACTGCAACGGCAAATACTGCCTGACGATCGCCTGCACGGGCATCGACGCGCGCATCGCCGAGAGCGTGCACGAGTTCGGCGCGTCGCCGATGCTCTCGGGCCGCGGGAGCTATTTAGCCAGCGTCGCGGTGAACTTCCTTTTCCGCAAAATCGGCTGCAGGTGGCGCGTCACGCTCGACGATGAGGTGATCGAAGACACGTTCGCGCTCGTTTCGATGTGCAACGGCCGCTACTACGGCGGCGGTTCCACCCCCGTACCGGAGGCCCGCATGACCGACGGCGTCTTACATACGGTGCTCGTCAAGAACGTCAGCAAGGCGCGCTTTGCGACGCTCTTCCCCGATTACAGCGCGGGCAACTACAAAAAGCTGCCGCAGGACATCATCCGCGTCTCGACAGCGAAGCTCGTGCGCATCGAGGCGCTCGAGGACGACCTCACGACCTGTCTTGACGGCGAGAGCATGCACTCCCAGTGCGTGACGCTCAAACTCGCGGACAAGAAGGTCAATTTCTTCGCGCCCAAGGGCTGCGATCCGGACGCGACGGCGCGGTAACGCGGCAGCTCAATAACAGAATAATTGACAAAAGAGGTCGAATGCTGCGGCATTCGACCTCTTTTGCCTCTCCGGTGGAAAAGCGGACGCAAGCGGGCTGAGGAGATTTTGAATAAGCTGTGAATTTTTGAAAAAATCCCCAAATACCCCTTGCAAATGCCTTGACGGTGCGCTATGATAGCACCGTTGGTTAGCACTCATCAAGTTTGAGTGCTAACCCGCCTGAAGCCGTTAAAATTTTTAAAATATACAAGGAGGCACCAAGCCATGAAACTCACACCGCTTGCCGACCGCGTCATCCTCAAGATGGTCGAGGTCGAAGAGACCACCAAGGGCGGCATCATCCTGACCGCCAGCGCCAAGGAGAAGCCCTCCGTTGCCGAAGTCATTTCCGTCGGCCCCGGCGGCATGGTGGACGGTCACGACGTCGTGATGACCGTCAAGCCCGGCGACAAGGTCATCACCAGCAAGTATGCCGGCACCGAGGTCAAGCTCGATGACGAGGAGTACGTCGTCGTCCGCCAGAGTGATATTCTGGCCATCGTCGAGTAAGAAAGTCAAGAGGGGGCAGGCCCCCTCTTGAGAACACCCCGACAGCCCTCTGCAGCGCACTCGCGTTGCTCGCACGTTTGAGGGCTGCAAAGTGTTTTTTCTGACGCGCATGTCGTCAGAAAAAACGATCTAAATTATTTTCGCGTTCCGCGAAATTTCTAATGGAGGTACACTCTTATGTCTAAGCTGATTAAGTCCGGCGAAGAGGCGCGCAAGGCGCTTGAGGCCGGTGTTAACATTCTTGCTGATACCGTCAAGGTCACCCTCGGCCCGAAGGGCCGCAACGTCGTGCTCGACAAGAAGTTCGGCGCTCCGCTGATCACCAACGACGGCGTGACCATCGCCAAGGAGATCGAGCTCGACGATCCGTTCGAGAACATGGGCGCGCAGCTCGTGCGCGAAGTTTCCACCAAGACGAACGACGTCGCGGGCGACGGCACCACGACTGCAACGCTGCTGGCGCAGGCCATGGTGCGCGAGGGCCTGAAGAACCTCGCCGCCGGTGCAAACCCCGTCGTGATGAAAAAGGGCATGGCCAAAGCCGTTGAGACTGCTGTCTCCGCCATCAAGGCCAACTCCCAGAAGGTCAACGGCACGGACGACATTGCCCGCGTCGGTACCGTCTCCAGCGGTGACGAATTCATCGGCAAGCTGATCGCCGAGGCCATGGAGAAGGTCAGCGCCGACGGCGTCATCACCATCGAGGAGTCCAAGACCGCCGAGACCTACAGCGAGGTCGTCGAGGGCATGATGTTCGACCGCGGCTACATCACCCCGTACATGGTCACCGATACTGAGAAGATGGAAGCCGTCATCGACGACGCTTACCTGCTGATCACCGATAAGAAGATCTCCGTCATCTCCGATATTCTCCCGATCCTCGAGCAGCTCGTTCAGAGCGGCAAGAAGCTCGTCATCATCGCCGAGGACGTCGAGGGTGAGGCTCTCTCCACCCTGATCGTCAACCGCCTGCGCGGCACGCTGAACGTTGTGTGCGTCAAGGCGCCCGGCTTCGGCGATCGCCGTAAGGAAATGCTGCAGGATATCGCCATCCTGACCGGCGGCCAGGTCATCTCCGAAGAGCTTGGCTATGAGCTCAAGAGCGCCACGATCGACATGCTCGGCCGTGCCCGCCAGATCAAGGTCACCAAGGAGAACACCACCATCGTCGACGGTGCCGGCGACAAGCAGGCCATCGCTGACCGCGTGGCGCAGATCCGCGCCCAGATCGGCGTGACCACCAGCGAATACGACAAGGAGAAGCTGCAGGAGCGCCTTGCCAAGCTCGCCGGCGGCGTGGCCGTCATCAAGGTCGGTGCTGCCACCGAGACCGAGATGAAGGAAAAGAAGCTGCGCATCGAGGACGCGCTGAACGCGACCCGCGCGGCTGTGGAAGAGGGCATCGTCGCCGGCGGCGGCACTGCCTATGTCAATGCCGTTCCCGCTGTGGAAAAGCTCATCAGCGAGGTCGAGGGCGATGAGAAGACCGGTGTCCAGATCATCGTCAAGGCCCTGCAGGAGCCCATCCGTCAGATCGCGGCCAACGCCGGTATCGACGGCAGCGTCGTTCTTGAGAAGATCAAGACCAGCGGCAAGGTCGGCTACGGCTTCGACGCTTACAAGGAAGTCTACTGCGACATGATCTCCGCCGGTATCGTCGACCCCGCAAAGGTCACGCGCTCCGCGCTGGAGAACGCTGCGTCCGTCAGCTCCATGGTGCTGACCACCGAGGCGCTCGTCGCCGACAAGCCCGAGCCCCCCGCACCGGCCGCGCCCGGCGCCGGCATGGGCGACATGGGCGGCATGTACTAAGAGATAGCCGCTTTTTCCAAAAGGTGATAAGAAAGGCCCGCCTGCGTTTGCAGGCGGGCCTTTTGTTCCCTGCACCGTGCAGGGAGCGCGGGAAAGGGAGGGATATCTCTTTTTCGAAAAGAGATATCCCTCCCTTTCACCCTCCCAGAGAAAATTTCCATTGCAAGCGGGTAGCTCGAAGAGCTGCAATGCTTGCCGATTGCACTGCCCATAGCGCGGCGTTGCCGCGTTTGAAGCTGCTATACGATTTGCCTCTGCTCCTATCATCCGCTGTTGCGCAGCCGTTGGCGGCTCTGCTGCCTTACGGATGCGGTACACCCCTTGCGGGTGCCGCTCTGCCCATCTTGTAGGAGTACAGCCTAATTTCCGTCTACCGCCAGTCTCCACAATGCGGCGAGCGAAGCAATGCCGCTATTTCGCACGCAGTCTGCCGCCGAGAAAACGTCACTCGCGCCTCATGACAGTAAGGCGCGGTTGCTGTCAGATCACGACTCGCAGGGATTCATGGCGAAGCCATGTACACCGCATCCACACTGCGCAGCGCGTGCAGCCCTTCAAGCTGCAAACCCGCAATGGCGGGGTCAAGGGGCAGGGCCCCTTGCGTTCTCTTGGGGGTCCAAGGGGGATATTCTCTCACGTGAGAGAATATCCCCCTTATCCGCAGCCCCACACGGTGCGGGGAAAAGCCGCAGCCTCTTCGGGCTGCTCCCCCTCCGCGCCATGCGCGGAAAAAGAGAGGACTTCTCTTTCGAGAAGCCCTCTCTTTTTACTTATTTTCTGCTGTGCAGAAGCAATTATTCCGCTTCCTGCATCGCCTTCGCGGCAGCGACAGCCTTCGCCTGTGCGTCGGCGGAACACTGCTCGTAGCGCACGAAGTGCATCACGAACGAGCCGCGGGACTGGGTCATGGAGCGCAGGTCAATGGCGTAGCTCATCAGCTCTGCCTCGGGGCACTCGGCCTCGATGACCTGCTCGCCGTTGCCGGTCGGGGTCATGCCCATGACGCGGCCGCGGCGCTTGTTGAGATCGCCAAGGATATCGCCCATGTACTGGTCGGGCACCGTGACCTTGAGCTCGCACACCGGCTCGAGCAGGACCGGGGACGCCTCGGGCATGGCTGCCTTGTAGGCGAGGTTCGCCGCGGTCTTGAACGCGATCTCGGACGAGTCGACCGGGTGATAGGAGCCATCGTAAAGGACGGCCTTGAGGTTCACGACGGGATAACCCGCGAGCGGGCCGTGGACGCAGGCCTCGCGCAGACCCTTTTCGACCGCGGGGAAGAAGTTCTTGGGGACGCTGCCGCCGAAGACTTCCTCGGCGAAGACCATCTCTTCGCTCTCCTCGTTGGGCTCGAAGCGGATCCAAACGTCACCGAACTGGCCGCTGCCGCCGGTCTGCTTCTTATGACGGCCCTGCTTGGAGACCGTCTTGCGGATCTTTTCACGGTAGGGCACGCGCGGCGTGTCGAGCACGACCTCGACGCCGAAGCGGCTCTTGAGCTTGTTGACGAGCACGTCGATCTGGATGTCGCCCGCGCCGGAGACGACCATCTGGTGCGTTTCGGCGTTGTTGACGACGCGGAAGGACGGATCTTCCTCGTTCAAGCGGTTGAGGCCCTGGGCCATCTTATCCTCTTGGCCGCGGGTCTTGGGCGCGATGGCGACGCTGTAGCAGGGCTCATCGAACGGGATGGGCTCGATCTTGACGACCTTGCGCGGCTCGCAGAGCGTGTCGCCGGTCTTGACCTTGTCCATCTTGGCGATGGCGCCGATGTCGCCGCAGGTGAGCTCCTTGACCTCGGTATACTTCTTGCCCTTGGGGATGTACAGGCGGCCGAGCTTCTCGGTCTCGCCGGTGCGGGCATTGACCATGGGCATATCGGGCTTGATGGAGCCGGAGAGCACCTTGACGTAGGAATACTTGCCGTACTGGTCGGAAATGGTCTTGAAGACGAACGCGGTCGGCAGTGCGCCGGGCGCGACGACGAATTCGGAGGACTCGCCGTCCTCATTCTCGGCCATCAGGGCGCGGGCGTCCTGCGGCTTGGGAAGAAGCTCGACGATGGTATCCATCAGGATGCGCGTGCCCATGCCCTGAATGGCGGAGCCGCACACGACAGGGAAGAGGGACAGGTCCTTGACGCCCTGGCGCAGGCCATGGATCATCTCGGCATAGGTGAAGTCTTCACCGGCGAAGAACTTTTCCATAAATTCCTCGCTCGTCTCGGCGACGGACTCCTTGAGCGCGTCGTAGAGCTCATCGAGCACGGGCTTTTTGTTCTCAGGCACTTCGATCTCGACGCGGCCGCCGCCGGGGCCGAACTCGAATGCGCGCTTATGCAGCACGTCGATGATGCCGATGACCTTCTTGCTCTCGTCCCAGATGGGGGCGACGACGGGGGCGATGTTCTTGCCGAAGCGCTCGCGCAGCGTGTCGAACGCGGCGTTGTAGTCGGAGTTCTCCTCGTCGGTCTTGGAGATGTAGAGCAGACGGGGGAGAGAGTTCTTCTCGCAATATTTCCACGCCTTTTCCGCGCCGACGCTCATGCCGGCCTTGGCCGAGCAGACGATAACGGCAGCGTCGGCAGCCTGAACGGCCTCCGCGACCTCACCGGCGAAGTCGAAGCCGCCGGGCACGTCGAGCACGTTGATCTTGCAGCTGTCGTATTCCACGGGAGCCACGGCCAGAGAAATGGAGATCTGGCGGCGGATCTCTTCGGGATCGTAGTCACAAACGGTGTTGCCGTCGGCAATTCTGCCCAGACGGTCCGTGCCGCCGGTGAGATACAGCATGCTCTCAGCGAGGGTGGTCTTGCCGCTGCCGCTGTGGCCAAGCAGCACGATATTGCGGATGTCTTTTGCACTCATAATGGGTCAGTCTCCTTCCGAAAATCGTAAATCCCAGATCGGCTCGCGCCATAAGGTGGGATAATACTCAATGAAGAAATGATATCATGTTTTTCTCTCCATTACAACCATATTTTTCCGCAAATTTTCGTTTTCTTCGTTCGAAGTGTCAATAACGATCGCTAAGCAGGGCGTCGACCAGCGCGCTGAGCGACCACAAAAGTACGTAAATGAGCAGAGAAAACGGCGTGAGCACGCTGTATGCGCCGACAAAAGTTAAATAAAATGCAAGGAGCGTCGAGGCTGTGGCGGCTAAAAATGCAAGCACCGTGCACCGCTTGGCGGACGCGCAGAGCCGCTTGCTGCCGAGCACGACCTCGGCATACGGCATGAGGCCTTCGCGCATGAGCAGCGCATACGGCCGCCCGCCGCCGCGCTCGGAGAGCGCCAAGCGCGTCGAGAGCTTGGGATAGACCGCGCGCGCATCGGTGCCGAACTTACGCTTTAAGAGCGCAGGGGTGATGTTGCCGTCGCGCACGGCGAGGACGGGCGTGATGCGGCTGTGGTGCAGGGCGTGGAGCGCCCAGTCGACATTTTCCGCGGGCATGTACTTCACGGCGAACACCGCGATCAGCGTGCCGTCGACCGAGAGGAACACGCCGGTCTTGAGGCCAAGGTTTCGCGGCAGGTTCACGCCGCGCTTTCTCATAAAGCCCGCCGTGCCGAAGAGCACCGTTTCGCCGTGGATGCGGCCGCCGACGCCGCCCTCTTCGTAAAAGTCGACGTCCTCGACCTGCTCGCGGAAGCCGCCGTCGCTGGCGAGAAGATTGTCAAAAAGGCGGCTCAGGCCGCTTTCGGACGCGTGGGCCATCGTCGCGGCGTAGGAGATGACCTTGCCGCTCTCCTCGCCGAAAACCTTGAGCCCGCCGAGCGTGACCGTTCCGGGCGGGAACAGGTCGCCGTCGGTCAGAATGACGCAGTTGCTCCGACGGATGGCGTCCGCGCCGGAAAAGCCCGCCACGGCGCTGCCGCTTTTGGCAAGCCGCGCGGCGATGCGCTTGAGCGGCAGCGCGCACACCATCGGAAACGCGAGCAGGTTCGCGCTCGCGAGCATCACCGAGAGGTTCCACGCAAGCAGCGCGTTCTGCTTTGTCTCGAGCGTCGAGAGCACGCCGAACACGACCGCCGCCGCGAGGAAGACCGGCAGCAGCACTCTCTGCCAGCGCGAATAGGGGTCGTTTGCGCGCGCGGAATTGGAAAATCCGCCCGGCAGGCCCACGCGCTTGGCCGCGCCCCCCGCCGTCACGGTGACGATATACGGCGCATTGCCGATGGCCGCGATGCGGAACGTGTCATACATACCGTGCAGACGCAGACTTTCGCCCAGCAGCGCGCAGTAGACCGACATCGCCCCCAGCACCGGCAGCGGCAGCGACAGCGCCGCGCGCACGGGAAGAAAAGCGTAGAGCGCCGTATCGAGCAGCGTGACAAGGCATAGAAGCATCGTCAAAAAGCCCGACGTGACTTTTCCCTGTTTGAGCGAGCGCAGCGCGCCCGCAAAAATGCGCCAGCCGATGGCGCAGACGATCGTCTCGACCGCCAGCGGCGGCAGCGCGCGGATCATCGGATCAGCGGTGTACGCCTCCGGCAGGATGGAAAAATGCTCCAGCACCGCCATGACGCACAGCAAAAGCGTGAAAATACCCGCCCCACGGCGCGCCTTCGTCGCGCCAGAGAGCTGCGCGCGGTAATCGGAGAGTGTTTCGGTCAGCGGCGGCTCGGGGAGCTCGGGTTCAGGCTCTTCGAATTCTTCTTCCTCGTCCTCTTCCTCCTCCGCGTCGTCGTAGAGCTGCTCGGTGTCGCGCATCTTGCGGCGGGAGAACAAACCGCGGCGCGGCGGCTCCTCCTCGATGACCGTGTCCTCGCGCTCGGAGAGCGCCTCCTGCACGGTCTGGGCCAGGATGTCCTGCAAGCTCATGGACTTGGGCTCGTCGCCCTGCGGCGGTTCTTCTTCGGGAGTTTCTTCCGGCTCCGCTTCCACCGGCTCTTCGGCCTTTTTCGCGCCGGGGAAGGGGATGACGGGGATGCGGGCGGTCTCGTCCGCCGTATCGTCCACGCTCTCTTTCGCCGTCTCCGCCTTTTTCGGCAGAGGGACGACCTTTGCCGACTGCTTTTCCTCCGCGGGCGGCTTGCTTGCTTTTTCTTCCGGTTCGGGCGCGGCGGGCGTGCCGCTGCCGTACTCGGCCAGAATGCTCTCGAGCGTGAATTCCGCGTCCTCGTCCATGCTGCGGGCCGTGTTTTTCAGCAGCAGCTCGGAGTCGGCGAGCGTTTCTTCAAATTCAAGGTCTTTGGGGTCCATATCGTTCCTTCTTTACCGTCACTGCCCCAAGCGCTGGCGCACCGCCTCGTAGAGGAGGATGGCCGCCGCCGCGGAGGCGTTGAGCGACGAAATTTTACCCTTCATCGGGATGCTGACGAGGAAGTCGCACTTTTCGCGCACCAGTCTCGTCATGCCGTCGCCCTCGCTGCCGATGACGATGGCCGCGGGGCCCTTGAGGTCCGCGGAGTAGAGGTCGCTCGTGCCCTCGGCCGCTGTGCCGAAGACCCAGACGCCTTCTTTTTGCAGCTGCTCCAAAAGCGCGGGGATGTTCGGCACGCGCGCGACGGGCACATAGCTCACCGCACCCGCGCTCGTCTTGGCGACAATGCTCGTGAGGCCCGCGCTGCGGCGCTTGGGGATGATGACGCCATGCGCGCCCGCGCACTCCGCCGTGCGGATGATCGCACCGAGGTTATGCGGGTCGGAGATCTCGTCGCAGACGACGATCAAGGGGTTTTCGCCTTTTTCGCGCGCGATGTTCAAAATATCCTCAACACTGACATATTCGCGCACGCTCGTGAGCGCGATGACGCCCTGATGGGCGTGCGTGCGGGACATGAAGTCGAGCTTGCGCTTGTCCGCGTCGACGACGACCACGCCCGCGGCGCGGGCGGTGGAGGCAATGTGGCCGAGCGTCTTATCGGTCTCGCCCTTCTGGATGAAAATTTTGTCGATGGTCGTGCCCGCGCGCAGCGCTTCGATCACGGCGTTGCGGCCCTCGATGATGCCGTCGGCCTCCGCGTCCTGCACGCGCGCGGTCTTTTCCTTGCGTTCCTTATCCATAAAAGAAATTTCTCCTTGTGACAAATTTTTATAGAATACTCCATTGCAACTATAACACAGAACAAGGGCAAGATAAAGAGGGCACAAAGCAAAAGTTCATCGAAAATTCACCGTAGAAAACTTGTGCGATTTTCTTATATATGGTATAGTTGAAATCACTAATTCAAAAAGTGCGCATCTTCGCATTTTTCTGTCTCCCGACAGGAGGAACAACATGGAGCCAAACAACAGAAACAACCGCAATCGCGGCGACAAGAACCGCCGACGCGGCGGGGGCATGTGGTCGATCGTCCTATGGGCACTGCTGCTGACGATTGGTGTGAACTACCTCTCCGTCATGCTCGATCAGGCCCGCACCGCCGAGTCTTCGTGCGAGATCGCATACAGCGAGCTTGTCGAACTCGTGGAGGAGGGGAAGGTCAAGTCCATCGAATTCGGCGACACGGTCTTCACCATCACGCCGGTCGACGGCTTTACCTACACGGATGACGACGGCAAGAGCTATGATCAGAACTATACGCTCTTCACCACCATCATTCCCGACGCGACAGAAAAGCTGATCACCCTGTGCGATGAGCACGGCGTGACCTACACCAAGCCCTATCAGCCGCCCGTTTCGCCGATCCTCACGTTCATGGTGAGCTATATTCTGCCCACGGTGCTGATGGTCGGCGCGTTCATGCTGCTGATGAACTTCATCACGAAAAAGTCCGGCGGCATGGGCGGTATCGGCGGCATCGGCAATGTCGGCAAGGCCAACGCCAAGGTCTACATGGAAAAATCCACCGGCGTGACGTTTGCGGACGTCGCCGGTCAGGACGAGGCGAAGGAATCGCTCGTCGAGATCATCGACTTTCTGCACAACCCCGAAAAATACACCGCCATCGGCGCAAAGATCCCCAAGGGCGCGCTGCTCGTCGGCTCTCCCGGTACCGGTAAAACGCTGCTGGCCAAGGCCGTGGCGGGCGAGGCAAAGGTACCGTTTTTCTCGATCTCCGGCTCTGACTTTGTCGAGATGTTCGTCGGCGTCGGCGCGAGCCGCGTGCGCGACCTCTTCGCCGAGGCGTCGAAGGTCGCCCCCTGCATCATCTTCATCGACGAGATCGACACCATCGGCAAATCCCGCGACGGCAGCCGCTACGGCGGCGGCAACGACGAGCGCGAGCAGACGCTCAACCAGCTGCTCGCCGAAATGGACGGCTTTGACCCGAGCAAGGGCGTCATCGTGCTTGCCGCGACGAACCGCCCGGAGGTGCTCGACAAGGCGCTGCTGCGTCCCGGCCGCTTCGACCGCCGCATCACCGTCGACCGCCCGAACCTCGCCGGTCGCCTTGCGACCCTTCAGGTGCACACGCGCGGCATCAAGCTCGCCGAGGACGTGGATCTTAAGAAGGTCGCGCTCGCGACCGCGGGCTGCGTGGGTGCGGACCTTGCCAACCTCGCCAACGAGGCGGCGCTGCGCGCCGTGCGCAAGGGACGCAAGCTCGTCACGCAGGAGGACATGCTCGCGGCGTTCGAGTTCGTCATCGCGGGCAGCGAGAAGAAAGGCAGCGTCCTCACCGAGTTTGAAAAGAAGCTCGTCGCCTATCACGAGGTCGGCCACGCGATGGTCGCCTACAAGCAGAAAAACGCCGAGCCCGTGCAGAAGATCACGATCGTCCCGCACACCGAAGGAAGCCTTGGCTACACGCTCCTCATGCCCGAGGAGGACAAGACGAACCTGCGCACGCGCGATGAGCTGATGGCGAAGATCGCCGTCTCGATGGGCGGCCGCGCGGCCGAAGAGGTCGTGATGAACACGATGACCAACGGCGCCTCGCAGGATATTCAGGAGGCGACGAGCATCGCGCGCAACATGGTCGCCATGTACGGTATGAGCGATGCGGTCGGCATGGTCGCGCTCGGGTCGGTGCGCAATCAGTACCTTGACGGCGGCTACGGCCTCGACTGCGCGCAGGATACCGCCGCCATCATGGACCGCGAGGTCAAGCGCATTCTCGACGAGTGCTACAAGGACGCCGTACAGGTCATCCGCGACAACCGCGAGGATATGGACAAGGTCGTCGCCTACCTCCTTGAAAAGGAGACCATCACGGGCGGCGAAATGGTCGCTATCCTCGAAGGCCGCGATCCCTCGACCGTCGAAGAGGCCTACGCTTCCACGCGCAAGAGCGAGGACGGCTTCCGCCCCTCGCAGCCGAGCGTGATCGAAGCGCCCGCCAAGCACATTTCGATGACGAGCGAAAAGATCGAAATGCCGCCGGAGGACAAGGGCGAAGATGCTCAGACTGAGGACAAGCCCTCGACTGAGCCCGAAACGCCGGATACTTCCGCGGAAAACACTGACGAAAACAAATAAACAACCAAAAAAATCCCCGCTGTTTTTACAGCGAGGATTTTTTATATCAATTTATACCACTTGGAATAAGTAGAACTTGAGGTAATCCGTCTCCGGCACGTTCCAGAGGATGGGGTGGTCGCTTGCCTGCGTGCGCGCTTCGATCTGCCGCAGCTCGACGCCCGCGTCCGCGGCGGCGGAGCGCAGCATCCGCTCAAAGCGTTCGGCGGGCATGAAGTGGCTGCACGAGGCGGTCGCAAGGTAGCCGCCGCGCGGCAGCAGGCGCATCGCGCGCAGGTTGATCTCCTTGTACCCCTTTTCGGCGTTGTTCGCCGTGCGGCGAGACTTTGTGAACGCCGGGGGATCGAGGATGATGAAGTCATAGGGCTTTTCGTGCGCGGCCTCGAGCTGCGGGAGCAGGTCGAAGACGTCGGCGGCGAGAAAGTCCATTTTGTCCTCAAGGCCGTTGCGCGCCGCGTTCGCGCGCGCCATTTCGATGGCGCTCTCGGACACGTCCACTGCCGTCACGTGCTCTGCGCCGCCCTTGGCGGCGTTGAGCGCGAACGAGCCCGTGTGCGTGAAGCAGTCGAGCACGCGCTTGCCGCGCGCGAGGTGCGCGACGGCGAGGCGATTGAACTTCTGGTCGAGGAAAAAGCCCGTCTTCTGTCCGTTTTCGACATCCACACGGTAGAAAACACCGTTCTCGCAAATTTCAGTGATGGGGCTCTCGGGCGTTTTTTTGCCGGGGAGGGGAAACCAACCCTTGTTCTGCGTCAAGCCCTCCTTTTCGCGAAGCACGACATCGTTGCGCTCGAAAAGGCCGTCGATCGTCTCGCCGTCCTGCTCCAGCACCTCGACAATGAGGGGGAAGAGCATGTCCTTGATCTTTTCCATGCCGAGCGAGAGCGTCTGCGTGACGAGAAGATTTTCAAACCGGTCGACCGTCAGGCCGGGGAAGGCATCGGCCTCGCCGAAAATCAGGCGGCAGCAGCCGGTCTGCCCGTCCATGACCGCCTTGCGGTAGTCCCAGGCGTAGCGCACGCGCCGCCGCCAGAAATTTTCGTCGAAGTGGTCGTTCGCGTTGCGCGAGACGATGCGCACGCGGAGCTTACTGAGTCTGCTCAAAAAGCCCGTGCCGAGATATTTGCCCTTTTCCGACACCACATCGACGAGCGCGCCGTTTTCGCACTCGCTCTCGTCCGGCTCGCGGGCGACATCGGAGTCATACACCCAGGGATGTCCGCTCTCGAGCCAGCGCGTGCCCTTGGCGGTGACGGTCAGGATCGGATATTCGCGTGCAGCTTTCATAGGTCAAAATTCCTTCTTCAAATCAGTTTTCCCCATCATACCACGGCAAAAGCCGCGGCACAACTCATTTGTTGAGGAAAAACAGCCCCGTAAGGCACAGCGCAAGGCCGATGAGCTTATTGACCGTGATGGCCTCGTGGTAGACAAGATACCCAATGAACACCAAAATCGTCGCGATGGCCGCCGCAGACGACACCTGAAACGCGCTGACCGGCCAGCCCGCCTTGTAGGCGTGCATGCTGCCGGCCTCCAACCCGACGATAGCGAGACCGAGCAGGTACGGCACCCAGTTCATCTGGCTGTATTCGTGCAGAAGGTTCGCCCCGCCGCGGTTCGTCACAAAATACAGGATGCCCGAAAAGATCGAGCCGATCAGATACGTGACCGTGAGCGACGCGAGCGGATCGACGCTCTCGGGCAAGGATTTCGCGCAGATGTGATACACGGTGTTCGACGCCACAACGAGAATGAGCGGCCAGAAGTAAGCCATAAATATTCCCTCCTATTCAAATGCCGGATGCAAAACGGCAGCCAGACTTCCGCCTGACTGCCGGTAGGTGCGCACCCGTAATAGACAAGGAAAGTGTATCAGCGGCGCGCGCTCTTGTCAAGGAAAATCCCGCCGCGGCGGCGATTCCGACAAATTTGTAAGCGACAGTTCATACAACCTGCCGCTTGTATTTTCCGCTCCGCCATGCTACCATAAAAATGTCATATCAATCCCAGCCGCGCTTGCGGCGCAGACTTTAATGGAGGCAAATTATGAGCTATCCCAAGACCGGCGAAGAAGTTTATGTCAGCCTGAATCTGTCTAACACGATGCTCACGGGTCTCGGCAAGGGCACGATCACCCGCGAGGACGTTTCTGTAGACTACCTCAAGAAGCTGTTTATGCAGCACGGCGTCATCGTCTCGGCCAAGCCCGAGTACCGCAACATCATGGAGCGTGTGAACAGCACCTACGACTTAGGGCTTGAAATTCCCGCAAAGCTCCAGCTCTTCCAGCTCTCCGAGCAGCACCGCCGCCTGGTGGTCGTGAATATCTCCGGCCTTCAGCGCAAGAACGGCTCGCTTCTCCCGTCCTACACGGAAGAGGAGCTTGACGAGGCCACGTTCACGTTCGTCAAGTATTACGTGCAGGGCGAGCACTACGATGAGCTCGTCGAGGAGAACAAGAAGCTGCGCTACGAGCTCGAGCAGGAGATCTCCTGGAGAAACCGCACGGATTCCGAGGGCTGAGTTCGCAACACCTTACATCAAAAAAGGAAGAGGTTCCCGACGGGAACCTCTTCCTTTTTTGACTATGACAAAATGCTTCGCAGAATTCCGCGTCCGCAGACGCGGAAAAAATTGAGGTTGTAAATCGCCGCGACCGGCGCGTGGCGATTTACTCCTCTCGCTCCGCGCGTGCCGCAGCCGCCAAGGGCGGCAAGGCACGAAGCGGAGTACGGCTTTCTCAAAAAAGAGGCAGAGCCTCTTTTTTGAAATTACTTCTTCTCGTCTTCGAGCAGGCCCTTGAAGCTCGCGGCGAGACCGGCGAGGCTCTGAATTTCGCTCGGGACGATGATCTTCGTCGCCTGACCGTCGGCGGCCTTTTCGAACGATTCGAGCGCCTTGATCTTGACGACCTGATCGTTGGGGTTGGCCTCGTTGAGCATCTTGATGGAGTCGGCAAGCGCCTTCTGCACGTTCAGGATGGCCTGCGCTTCACCCTCGGCCTTGAGGATGGCGGCCTGACGCTCGGCCTCGGCCTTGAGGATGGCCGCCTGCTTTTCGGCGTCCGCGCGCAGGATGGTGGACTGCTTTTCGCCCTCGGCCACGAGGATCTGGGACTGCTTCTGGCCCTCGGCCTGCAGGATGGACTCGCGGCGTTCGCGCTCGGCCTTCATCTGCTTTTCCATCGCGTTCTGGATCTCACGCGGCGGCAGGATGTTCTTGAGCTCCACGCGGTTGACCTTGATGCCCCAGGGGTCGGTCGCTTCATCGAGGATAGAGCGCATCTTGGCGTTGATGACGTCGCGGCTCGTGAGCGACTGGTCGAGCTCCATCTCGCCGATGATATTACGAAGGGTCGTCGCCGTCAGGTTCTCGATGGCGTTCATCGGGTGCTCGACACCGTAGGTGTAGAGCTTGGGGTCGGTGATCTGGAAGTAGATGACTGTGTCGATCTGCATCGTGACGTTATCCTTCGTGATGACGGGCTGGGGATCGAAGTCGGCCACCTGCTCTTTGAGGCTGACCTTCTTCACAACGCGCTCGAAAAACGGAATTTTGAAGTGCAGGCCCACGCCCCATGTCGCGCTGTAAGCGCCGAGGCGCTCAACGACGTAGGCGCGCGACTGCTGCACGATCTGGATGTTCGTGACGAGCACCAGAAGCACCAGCAGCACTAAAATGCCGATACCGATATAGCCGATCCATTCCATAGTTCTTTTCCTCCTAAAATGTTGTGTAGTTTGGGGTTACTCTCTTCTCTCGCTGGGTTCTTTACTCTCGCGCACGTAGAGCTTGACGCCCTCCATGCGAACGATTCTTGCCATTTTCCCCTTGGGGATGATATTGCCGTCTTCGCTGCGCGCCGTCCATGTCTTGCCGTCGATGTACACAGCGCCCGTGGCGTTCTCGTTGTCCACCGTTTCGGTCACCTTGGCCTCGTGGTGCAGCACACGGTCGGCATTCGTGGGCACGATAGTCTTATCCAGCATCTTGCGCGCAAGGGGCCTTGTTGCGATGAGCGCCAGAATGGATACAATCAGGAAGACCGCGAATTGCAGCCACAGCGCCGCGCCCAGCTCCGTCGCCACCAGCGCGGCTACCGCGCCCACGACGAACCAGATCGACACCAGCCCCGCCGTCGCCGCCTCGGCAATGCCGAAGATGATGATGGCGGCGATCCAGATAATGGTCATCATTTCATCTGCTCCTCCTTTCAAACTGCGCATACAGTAGACGTATGCCGGACCGATCATCGCGATGACGGTCAGCAGCATGATCCCGATGCTTTTGTTGTAGGGTGACAGATTCGCGTACAGGTTTGACAACTCGCTGCCGAGCGTGCGCGCGGACAGCAGCGGGGCTTCGACCGGCGGCTCGCCGGGGGTGGGGACTTCTTCTTTGAACAGCTCGTCCATCGTTACGCCGTAGCGGTTGCAGATGAAGATGATCTTCTCCATCTCAGGGTAGCCGCGGCCCGACTCCCAGCGCGAGACCGACTGGTGCGAGACCTGAAGCTGTTCGGCAAATTCCTCCTGCGTCAGTCCGCTGCGTTTGCGGACCTCCTGGAGCCGCTCGCCAAATGCCATTGCGTTCCCTCCGTTTCTCTGTCTGAGGATAAGATAGCAAAACCGCGCGTCCATTTCCAGCAACTTTAGTGTTGCATTCCGTATTTTTTCGAAAAATTTCGCGCAAGTTTGATGTTACATCCATGTGACAGCGCGCTTTCCGCGCTGTTTTTCCTATTGTACCACACGCTCCACCGCTTTACCATGCTTATTTTGACGCGGCGATTGCCTTTTTTGTTCCCATCCGCTATACTAAAGTCAAATCATTTTTTCGGGAGCGTTATTATGCTGGAATTTGTCATTCCCTGCCTCTTGGGCCTTGAGAGCTTAGTGGGCGATGAGATCAAAAAGCTGGGGCTTTCTGACGTTCGCGTCGAGAACGGCCGCGTCCTCTGCCGCGGCGAGGCGCGCGACATTGCGCGCCTCAACCTCAACCTGCGCTGCGGCGCGCGCGTCATTCTGGTTCTGCACAAGTTCCGCGCGACGGATTTTGAATCGCTCTTTCAGGGCGTGCGCGCGGTGCATTGGGAGGACTGGATCCCCCGCGAGGGCGAATTCCCCGTCGTGGGCTACTCCATCAACTCGACGCTCCACTCCGTGCCCGCCTGCCAGTCGATCGTCAAAAAGGCGGTCGTCGACCGCCTGAGCGCGGCCTACGGCATCGCGCAGTTCCCCGAGACGGGGCGGCGCTATCAGGTGCGCTTTTCCATCATGAAGGACGAAGTGACCGTCGGGCTCGACACCTCGGGCGAGGGCCTTTACAAGCGCGGCTACCGCGCCCAGGGCGTGGCGGCCCCCCTCAAGGAAACGCTCGCCGCCGCGATGGTCAAGCTCTCACACTACAATGGCCGCGACCCGTTCTGCGACCCGTTCTGCGGCAGCGGCACCATCGCCATCGAGGCGGCGCTCATCGCGCGCAACCGTGCGCCGGGCCTCAACCGCAGCTTTGCCGCCCAGCACTGGGCCACGCTCGATAAAATGCTCTGGCTCGATGCAGCCGACGAGGCGATGGACAAGGAATTCCACGGCAAGTACGAGATCTGGGGCGGCGACATCGACCCCGACGCCGTCGAGCTCTCGCGCCACAACGCGGAATTGGCCGAGGTCGACGACATCGTCAAGTTCGAGGTCGACGACGCCACGCGCTTCCATTGGGGCGGCTTGTACGGCCGCATCGTGACGAACCCGCCGTATGGCGAGCGGCTTCTTGAGCGCGAAGAGGCGGGCGAGCTCTATAAAGCCTTCGGCAAGGCGATGGACAAATTACCCGACACCTGGCGGGTGTATGTGCTGTCGTCACATCCTGACTTTGAGCGCTGCTACGGGCGCTTTGCCGATAAGAAACGTAAGTTGTACAATGGCATGCTCAAATGTGATCTTTTCATGTATGGAAAAAGATTATAACGCCGCGCGCTGCGCGGCGGGGGAGCTCCCGCACCGTGCGGGAGTGCGTTAAAGGGGGATATTCTCTTTCTCGAAAGAGAATATCCCCCTTACACCCCCAAGAGAAAGGACGAGGGGCCTTCCCCCCTCGACCCCGCACATTGGCAGTCTCGATCTTGAAGAGCTGCACGCGCTGCGCAATGTAAGTGCGGTGTACATGGCTTCGCCATGAATCCCTACGTTTCGTGACAACTCTCAACCTCGCCTTACTATCGTGAGGCGCGAGTGACGTTTGCTCGGCGGCAGACTGCTTGCTGAATGCGGCATTGCTGCGCTCGCCGCATTGTAGGGACTGGCGGTAGACGGGAATTAGGCTGTACTCCTACAAGATGAGCAGAGCGGCAGCGGATGATAGAAGCAGAGGCAAGTCGTATAGCAACGCTAAACGCGGCAACGCCGCGCGCAGGCATTCCCATTCCGGAGGCATAGGAGTCATTCAAGTCCGAGACTGCCAATCTAATCCCTTTCTCTTGGGGGATTAAAAGGGGGCCATTCTCTTTTGTGAAAGAGAATGGCCCCCTTTTGTGCCGCGGCGCGCACGCCGCTCTCCCCTCCCGCATAATGCGGGAGAATATCAATCCCTTTGATAAATCGCCAGCCCAAACGCCAGTTTGACACTAAGCTCCTGAGCCCGCTCAGCCTTTTGCTGGTCTTTAGCGCCAGTTTTATAATAGTACGGCGTCATGCGGAACAAAGATAAAATATCCTCATTGCAGGACAAATGAATTTGGTCGCGCACTTCACGCGTTTCGACGAGCGTGAAGCCCTCAGTCGTAAGCGGCGTGGGCGGGTTGTCGCGCGGCGTGTCGTAGATGAGCGCTTTGAGCTCCCACAGATGCTCGCGCAGGGGATAGGCACGCAGAAGATAGCCGCCCGGCTTCAGCACGCGCGCAAATTCCTCCGGCACGAAAGGGGAGAAGATATTGAGCACCTCGTCGACGCTGCCGTCTTCGACCGGCAGGTGCGCGCACGAGGCGACACAGAGCGTGAAGTCCGGCGAGCGCTTCGATGCGTACTGGAGCGCGGTCTTCGAAATGTCGACGCCTAAAAGCTCGCCGTGCTTGCCCGCTTTTTCGATGGCGCGCAGAACGGCAAGAGAATAAATCCCTTCGCCGCAGCCTGCGTCGAGGACCGTCGCCTCCTGCGGCGTGAACTCCGCCGCGGCGTCCGCAACGGCGGCGATGAAGCGGTCGTAATAGCCCTTGTCCAAAAAGTCGCGGCGGGCGCGTACCATGAGCTTGTCATCCCCGTGGTGGCCCTGCGAGGAGTTGAGCAGGAGGTTGACGTATCCGCTCTTGGCGATGTCAAAGCTGTGGTTTTTCGGGCAGAGATAGGCCCCCGCGCGTTTTTCAAGCGCCCCAGCGCAGACGGGGCAGCGCAAATTGACCATCAGAACAGCCCCACCTGCTGCGGCACCTCGCTCCGGCCGAGCGAGCGGAGCTGCTGCTGGTTTTCCTCGGCCAGCGCGTCGGCGATGGCGATCTTGCGGACGATATTTTTCATCGTCTCGTCAAAGAGCGTCCCGTCGCGGTAGTCCGCGGGGAAGATGAAGTCCACGCGCCCCTTGGCGAGCAGGTCCTCCACGCCCGCGCGGTTGCTGTCCTGATACACGGCCACCGCCTGCCCGCCGTAGGCGCGCATCATCTTCATGCACGGCACGTCGGAAAGGCCGTCGCCGATGTAGATCATGTTCGTGAACGGGATGCGCTTGGAGTCGTCGGGCATCGAGGCGTTGAGCTCCTTATCCTTCGCAACATCGAGAATACCCTTGTTGATGCGGTAGACGAACTGTGTCTTGTTCGTGAAGTTGACGTCGAGCTTCGGCCACGAGGCGAGGCCCTCTTCGTTGTAGAAAAACTCACAGGCGTAAATTTCCTTAAATTCGTGGCTCACGCCGCTGCCCTCGATGATCTCGCGCAGGCCGGAGGAGAGCACGTAGTGCTCGATCTCCACGCCCAGCGTTTCGCCGAAGGCGTTGATGCGCGAGAACCAGTCCTGCACGCCTGGGAACAGCTCGATCGCATGCCCGCAGGAGACGAGGTAGTCGCGGTCCAGGCGGATGCCCTTTTTGCGGCACTCCTCGATCATCGTGTACATGTAGGCGAGCAGGCCGTCCATGCGGTTTTCAAAGCCGAAGGAATTCGCGATGCTCCAGAACTCGCCGGGCGTGTAGCCGAGCGAGGGGATGAACGTATAGTCCTGCATGTCGGTCGTGCAGAGGGTCTTGTCAAAGTCGTAGAGAAAGGCGATGATGGGCTTTTTGTTCATGTCGTCTCCTTTTCACCGCGCTGCGGCCAAAGAAAAAATAAAAGGGCGGTCTGAAACCGGCTCCTCTGTGGAGCCGGCCAAAACCGCCTTTTTGCTGTTACTCTTCTCCGTGATAGTTGCGGCCGAACTTGAGGTCATCCAGACGGATGGCATGGCTGGCCGTTTCCACAAACGGGCTGTCGTCCGGCTCGAGCGGCTCTGCCTTGGGTTCTTCGGCCTTCGGCGCGCTCTGCTCCTCTGCCGGAGTGGTCTCCTGCGCCTTTTCGGGCGCGGGCTCCTCCGCCGCGGGGTGGAAGGATGCGAGGATCTTTTCCTCGATGGCGTTCACATCGGCCTCGGCCTTCTGCTCGGCCTTTTCGCCGCCCGCGATCTCCTCGGGCGTCAGGTCGGGCGCGCGCTCGATGAGCGCAAGCTGCGCCTGCGCAAGCTCGCGCGTCTTCTGCAAAAATTCCGCCGTCGCGGCCTTGGCCGCGTTCAATCGGCGCTGCTCAAGCTCGATATCGCTCTGCAGCGCGCCGATCTTGGCGCGGGCTTCGTCCTCCGCGCCGGCGAGCACGGCCTTTTTCTTCTCCTCGGCCTCTTCGACCATGGTGTTGGCCATGCGCTGGGCGGTCAGGAGGGCGGCGCGCATGGAATCCTCCGTCGCACGGTACTCCTCCACCTTGTCGACCAGCACCTTGAGCTTGGCCTTGAGGGCGGCGTTTTCTTTATAGAGCGAGGTATAATCGTCGGTCAGCTCGTCGAGAAACTCGTCGACCATCGCCATATTATACCCGCCGAAGGCCGCTTTGCTGAAAGCGCGGCCAGAAACTTCCTGCGGTGTCAGCATGCTATCCCACTCTCCGTTTCTTTACAGGTAGAGGCCGTTATTTTCCAGCTCGTCGATCAGATCGCCCATGATATCCACATGATAGGGCGTGATGATGTACGTGTTGGCCGCGACCTTTTTGATCTTGCCCTCGCCCGCGTAGGCCACGCCGGAGAGGAAGTCGATCAGTCTTCTTGCAATGTCCTTGTTCGTGGACTCAAGGTTGATGACCACCGTGCGCTTTTCCTTCAGATGGTCGGCGATCTCGCTCGCGTTTTCAAAGCGCTCGGGCTTGACGAGCACGACCTTGAGCTGCGTGGTCGCGTTGATGTTCACGACCTTGTTGCGGCGGTCCTCCGCCTTGCGCTCGGCGCTGCGGCGGTCGGCAAAGGCGCCCGTGTCGCCGCGGTCTCTCAGATCGGGGAAATCGTCTTCATATTCCTCGTCCTCATCCTCATAGGGGTGAGCCCACTTTTTCAGATCATCCAAAATACCCATGGTATCAAGACCTCCTCGATCAAATCGTATAATTGCGGGCGCCGAAGATCGCCGTGCCGACGCGCACCATCGTCGCGCCCGCGCGCACCGCGTCCTCATAGTCGCCGCTCATGCCCATTGACAGTATATCAAGTGTATTATCATACAACTTGGCATTGATGTCAACAAAAAGTGCATGAACTTTTTCAAAGTAGGGCAGGCTGCCGTGCTCGCCCTCGGCGACCGGCGGGATACACATGAGGCCGCGTACGCGGACATTTGCGCACTTTTTGGCCTCTTCCGCCGCCTGCTCCAGGCTCTCGGGCGCAAAGCCGCTCTTGGCCTCCTCGCCGCCGATATTCACCTCAAGCAGGATATCCTGCACGATGCCCAGCTTCTCGGCCTGCTTGTCGATGGCAGCGAGCAGCTCGAGCGAGCCGACCGATTCGATCATCGCGACCTTGCCGACGACATTTTTCACCTTGTTGCGCTGGAGGTGGCCGATAAAGTGCAGGGGCGCGCCGTCATAGGCGTGCTCGGCGAGCTTTTTCGTCATCTCCTGCTCGCGGTTCTCGCCCAGCACGTCGATGCCCGCGGCGATGGCGGCGCGGCAGGCGTCCGCGTCGTTCATCTTGCTCGCGCCGACGAGGGTAATTTCGCTTACGTCGCGGCCCGCCTCTTTGGCGGCTGCGGCAATGTTTGCGCGCACGCGCGCGATGTTTTCAGCAATGCTCATTTCTAATCTACGACCTTTCCGTTATATAGCTCCCCTGCCGAAACGATGACCTCATCGTTCGGGCGCAGGGTGTAAAGGGACTTTTGGCTCTCCGTCGCGGCTTCGATCGTGCCGGGCTCCACCAGACAGTAGTCGCTGCCCTGATAGACGATGCTCACAGGCTTGAAGTACGCCACGCGCCCGACGAGACAGTAAACGCCTGACACGCCGTTTTCATCCACGCGCAGCGCGTTTTTCGGCACGCGCAGGCCGTCGTACGCGCTGATGATGAGCTCGGCATTCTGCTCGCGCAGCAGCGTCATGTAGGATAAGTACCGCGTGCTCTTGAGCACGATCAGGCATTTGCCGTTCTCCGCGGCGCTGATGCGCGTGAGCGTGACGGGCAGGTCAAAGTCGACGCCCGACACCATGCGGAGCGTCAGCCTGCTGTTCTCCTTCAGGGACGCGGCGTCCTCCTCGTTCACGTTCGCGGCGAAGTACCACGCGCTGCCCTGAATGAGCTTGCCCACCGTGGTCGAAACGCTCTGCGGCGCGGCGGACGAAAGCTGCGAGGGCATCATCGTCTCAAGGACCTCCGGCGTCAGCACGCTTTCATACCCGTCGGCCACGGCGCTGTAAGTCCCCGACACGGGCGCTGTGATGCGCGTCGTGCCGCCGCTCGCCGCGCCCGAGAGCGCGGTGATCTGCGCGTTCAGCTCGTCGAGCTTCGCCGTTAAGTCATCGCTGCCGTTGTAGGCGTATTCGCGCTTCAAGACCGTCGTTTTGAGCTGGGGGATCAGCGTGTCGAGCGAGCTGTACGCGCCCGACTCGTAGGCCGCACGCACGGAGATGATCTGCTCGCGGATGTCGGTATCCAGACGCAGCGCGGTGGCCGCGTCGCTCGAGGCGCTCTTGGCGTACTCAAGCTGCTCTTTCTGCGCGCGCAGTGTCTCGAGCTGCTGCGTGGCGTTCAGCGCGTCGGCCGAGCGGTAGACGGAGGCGATGGTGTCGCCCTGGCCCACGCGCTCGCCCTCGGCGTGCTTGAGCTCGATGAGCGTTTCATTGCAGTCCACGACCTGCTCGTCGCGCACCACGTAGCCCCGCAGGGCAATGGACCGCTCGCTGTGATAGCGGTAGACGAGCGTCGTCGTCTCGGGGCTGACAAAGTAGTTGTAGCCCTGCACGGCGAAATACCCGATGACCGCCAAAAGGAGCAGGATCGTGATGATCTTTGTGGAAACGGATGTAGATTTCATGGCACACTCCCGGATCAGGCGTGCTTACTCCTCGCTTTCCTCCGCGCCTTTGAGGTCGATGGCCGCGATGGGCACGATCGTCGAGATCGCGTGCTTGTAGAGCATCTGCTGCTTGCCGTCGCTCTCCAAGATGACGACAAAGCTGTCAAAGCCCGTGATGACGCCGCGCATCTGGAAGCCGTTGACGAGAAATACCGTCACGCTCGTGCGATTGCGGCGCGCAGAGAGGAGAAATAGGTCCTGAAGGTTTGCGATTTTTTTCATGGCTTTTCTTTCCTTTCTTTTTTGCGGACAGCTTGTCCGCGTTAAAGTCAGGATACGCCATAGGTATGGAGAATTTCTGTCGAAAAAGCGAGGCAATCGGGGAGAATCCTCGTTTTTTTCCAATAAAACCAGTGGATGCCGGGGTCGCGCCGCAGCCACGTGAGCTGGCGCTTGGCATACTGGCGGGAGCGGAGCTTGATCTCGTCGATGGCCTCCTCGCGCGCGGCCTCGCCGTCCAAGTAGGCAAGCGCTTCCTTATACCCGATGGCCTGCATGGCCGTCACGTCGCGGGGAAGTCCGGAATCGAGCAGCGCTCTGACCTCGTCGAAAAGCCCCGCCTCGACCATTTTGTCGACGCGCAGGTCGATGGCGCGCTTCATGTCGTCCCGATCCTCATAGGCAAGGCCGATGCGCACGGAATCGTAGCGCGGGGGGATGAGTTTCGTCTCCGCGTTGTGCTGTGCCATGGTCTTGCCGGTCTCGTAGTAGACCTCGAGCGCGCGGAGGATGCGCTTTTTGTCGTTCAAATGGAGATTTCCGGCGGTCTCGGGGTCGATGCGTCGGAGCTCGGCGAACATCGCCTCGCCGCCCTCCTTGTCCCAGCGGGATTCCAACTCCGCGCGGTATCTGCTGTCCTTGTCACCGCCGGCAAAGCCGTGACCGGCGAGCAGGGCATTGAGGTACAGTCCTGTGCCGCCGACGATGACGGGCTGCTTCCCGCGCGAGAGAATATCGTCGACGCACTTCGCCGCGTCGTCCGCGTAGCGGGCGACGGAGTAGTTTTCCTGCGGGTCGGCGACGCCGACCATGTGGTGCGGGACGCCCTGCATCTCCTCCGCCGTCGGCGCGGCGGTACCGATGACCATGCCGCGGTAGATCTGCATCGAGTCGCAGGAGACGACCTCGCCGCCGAGCATTTTCGCAAGCTCGACGCCGAGCCACGTTTTGCCGCAGCCCGTCGGGCCGACGACGCATACGAGTTTCATTTTCTCCCTCCTGCGCTTACGCGCGCTTGAACATTTTTTCGAGCTCGTACTTCGTGAGCTTGGCTTTCACGGGCCGTCCGTGCGGGCAGAACTGCACCTCGCCGCTCTGCACCTTGTCGACGAGCACACGCAGCTCGCTTAGGTCGCTCTTCCAGCCGCCCTTGATGGCCGCCTTGCAGGCCATCGTGTGCAGCAGCGCGTCGCGCGCGGCGGCGGGGTCGACGGTGTGGGCGGTGACGAGCTTGTCGGCGAGCTCTTCGAGCGCGGGGATAGCGTCGCCGCTGTCGATATCGGCGGGGATGGCGCGCAGAATCAGGCTCCCGCCGCCGAATTCCTCGCACTCAAAGCCGAACTCGCGCAGAAGCTCCAAATTCGCCGCAAGCGCGCTGTACTCCTCGGCGGCGAACTCCGCCACGAGGGGAGCGAGCAAGGCCTGACACATCAGTGGCTCCTGGTTGGCCTTCATGCGGTCGAAATTCACGCGCTCGTGCGCGGCGTGCTTGTCGATGAGCCAGATGTTTTTATCCTCGTCCTCGCAGACGATGTAGGTGTCGAGCACCTCGCCCGCGATGCGCCACGGCGCGGCGGACGGGGGAACGAACGTCGTCTGCTCGATCTCGGGCTCTTCCTGCTTCGCAGGGGCAAACACGGGGACGGCGGGCGCTTCCGGCTCGGGCTCTGCCGCAGTCTCCGCCGCCGGTCCGATGATTGGGCCGGTCACGACGGGGCGGGCGTCTTCCTCCGGCATCGGCAGCGTGACGACCTCGTCGTCATGGTTTTCCACAGAATGGACAGACTTTTCCACAGGCTGTGACTGCTGTGCTGACAGTACTGGCGCGGAAACCGGCGTTTCGCGGCGCACATAGTCGGAAAGCGCCGCTTTGCCGCCGCTCTGCGTGTCGATGGCGGGCACTCTCGTCTGCCACTGCGGGGCGGGCGCGGGCTTCACCGGCGCGCTTTGCGGCGCGGATACGGGACGCGCACCGGCAGGCGTATAAGCAGGCTTTTCCGCCGCCCTCTGGCTCTCGCGGTACTGCTGCGAGGTCATGTTGGCGAAGAAATCGCCGCGCGGATTCTGCACTTGGGACGCGGGCTTTGGCTGGGGGCGCTCGGCCTCTTCGCGCTTGTCGAGCGCGGCCATGACCGCGTGGTAAACGAGATCAAACACGCGCTTTTCGCCCACGAACTTCACGATGGTCTTGGCAGGGTGGACGTTCACATCCACCATGTCGCGCGGCAGCTCGACGAGCAGCACGCAACCGGGGAACTTGCCCTTCATCATGCGGTTGGAGTACGCTTCTTCGAGCGCAGCGGTGAGAAGCTGGGATTTGACGAGCCGCCCGTTGACGAAAAACGTCTGCATGCCGCGCGTGCCGCGCGAGGCGATGGGCGAGGTCACAAAGCCCGTGACGCCCATGTCGCCGTCCGTACCCTTGACCTCAAGGAGCGAGAGCGTGAACTCACGCCCGAGCGAGGCGTAAATGGCGGAGCGCAGCGCGCCGTCGCCGGGGGTCAGCAGCGTCTGCGTGCCGTCCTTGATGAGCTTGAACGACACCTCGGGATGCGAGAGCGCAAGATGGCCGACAAGGCCCGCGATGGCCGTGGCCTCCGCGCTGTCGCGCTTCATAAACTTTAAGCGCGCGGGCGTGTTGTAGAAGAGGTCGCGCACGATGATGCTCGTCCCCTCGGGACAGCCCGCATCCTCGACCGCGCCGGGAACGCCGCCCTCTAAGTGAAGCTTTGCTCCGCTGAGCGCGCCGCGCTCGCGCGAGAAAATGTCGAGCCGAGAAACGGAAGAGATCGCCGCGAGCGCCTCGCCGCGAAAGCCCAGCGTGCCGATGGCGGCCAAATCTTCCGCCGTGCGCAGCTTGCTCGTCGCGTGGCGCAGGAAGGCCGTCGGCAGCTCGCTCGGCGCGATGCCGCAGCCGTCATCGCTGACGCGAAGATAGGTCATGCCGCCGTTTTTCATCTCCACCGTCACGCTCTGCGCGCCGGCGTCGATGGCGTTTTCCAGCAGCTCCTTGACAACGCTTGCAGGGCGCTCGACCACCTCGCCTGCGGCGATGAGGTCGGCGACATGCGGCGATAATTGCTGAATATGGGGCATTGATTTCCTCCTTTTAGGAAGCGATGGTGAAAAGGGAAAGGGCATTGACAAGCGCGTGGAGCAGAATCGACGTCCACAGTGTGCCCGAATGCTCATACGCCCAGGCGAACACAAGGCCGGGCACAAGGTATTGCAGCATCAAAATGAGATAGCCTAAGTCCCAGTTGGACACCGCCGCCGTCCACACGTGTAAAAACGCGAACAGCGCGCAGGAGAGGATATAGGCGAATATTCTGCTCTTTTCTTTCAGGCACCCGAACACGAGGCCGCGGAAGAGCACCTCCTCCACAAACGGCGCGAGCAGCACGACGATCAGCGCCGTCATGCGCGGGGCGGAGGCCACCTGCGCGGCGATGGTCATGTCGTTTAAGTTCGTGCGGCTGTTAAAAAGCACGTTGCACACGCGGAATATGAGCTCATTCGCGCCGTAGAAGACGAGAAGTCCCAGCAGCATCGTTGAAAGCGCGCGGTTCAAGTTGTCGAGAAAGCGCGAGGACGTGTGCGCAAGGTAGGAGTGGAACAGCAGCACCGTGACGGCGAAGAGCGTGTAGTAATAGAGCACATTGCGCAGGGAATCGTTGATGGTGGTGTCGAGCACGACCTCCAGAAGATCGAATATTCTTGTTGCCAAAAGCGGCATCACCAGAAGATAGACGAGGAAGAAGATCGTTCCGGCGACGCGCTCGGTGCGGTTCATGCCGCCGGAGGCGGTTTTCTTTTTTGCCATGGGGAGACCTCTTTTCCGGGGAAATTACGAGAGCTTCTGCTTGAGCTCGTAGAGGAGCTGCATCGCCTCGATGGGGGACATCGTGTCCGGCTGGGCGCGGCGGATGGCCGCGAGCACCTCAGCCTCGCCGATCGCGTCAAGGCTGACCTGCTCGGTCTCCTCGCGCGGCTTTGCCTGATACGCGCCGCCCTGCTCAAGCTCTTTTAGGATGACGTTCGCGCGCCTCACGACCTCGTTCGGAAGGCCCGCTAACTTTGCGACCTCGATGCCGTAGCTGCGGTCGGCGCCGCCGGGGACGATCTTGCGCAGGAAGATGAGCTCGTCGCCGCGCTTTTTAATGGAAATGCTGTAGTTCTTCACGCCGGGAAGAATGCCTTCAAGCTCCGTGAGCTCGTGGTAGTGCGTGGCGAAGAGCGTCTTGGCACCGAGCTTTTTCGGGTCGGCGCAGAATTCGAGCACCGCGCGCGCGATGCTCATGCCGTCGAACGTCGACGTGCCGCGGCCGATCTCGTCGAGAATGAGCAGCGAGCGTGGCGTCGCCTGATGCAAAATCTCGCTCACCTCGGTCATCTCGACCATGAAGGTCGACTGGCCGCCGGCGAGGTCGTCGCTCGCGCCGATACGCGTGAAGATGCGGTCGACCACGCCGATGCGCGCGCTCTTGGCGGGCACGAACGAGCCGATCTGCGCCATGAGCGTGATGAGCGCGACCTGACGCATGTAGGTCGACTTACCGGCCATGTTGGGGCCGGTGATGATGGCGGCGCGGTCCTCGCGCTCGCCCATATAGGTGTCGTTCGGGACGAAGAGCGCGTCCTTGAGCACGCGCTCGACGACGGGGTGGCGGCCGTCGTGAATTTCGATGACGCCGCTGTCGTCCACGCTCGGACGGCAATAGTTGTTGTTCACCGCGACGGACGCGAGCGAGCAGAGCGTATCGAGCTCGGCAATGAGCCCCGCCGCGCGCTGGATGCGCACGCTCTCGGCGGTGACGGATTCGCGCAGGGCGGTGAAAATTTCAAATTCGAGCGCCTTGTCGCGATCCCCCGCGGTCAAAATCTCCTGCTCAAGGTTTTTAAGTTCCTCGGTGATGTAGCGCTCGCCGTTCACGAGCGTCTGCTTGCGGATGTAAGTGTCTGGGACGAGGTCCTTGAACGAATTCGAGACCTCGATATAGTAGCCGAAGACCTTGTTGTAGCCGATCTTCAGCGTGCGGATGCCGGTCTTTTCCTTCTCGCGCGTCTCGATGTCGGCGAGAAGCCCCTTGCCGCCCGACAAAATCTCGTGCAGGCGGTCGACCTCGGCATTGAAGCCCTTGCGGATGAAGCCGCCCTCGCGCACGGAAAACGGCGGCTCATCGACGAGCGTGTCGCGGATGCTCTGCGCCACGTCGGTGAGCGTGTCGAGCTCGTTGTCTAACTCATGCAGCCTGCCCGTCGTGAACGCCGTAAGCTGGGCTTTGACCTCCGTGATGCGCTCGATGGAGTTGCGCAGCGACGCAAAGTCGCGTCCGCCCGCCGTGCCGTAGGCGATACGGCCGATGAGGCGCTCCATGTCGCTGATGCCGGAAAGCGCCAAAATCAGCTCCTCGCGCGCGACGGTGTTCTTCGTCAGCGCCTCGACCGCGCCAAGTCTGCGCTCGATGGCCGCGACGTCGCGCAGCGGGCGCGTCAGCCACGCGCGCAGATTGCGCGCGCCCATGGCGGTCTTCGTCTTGTCGAGCACCCAGAGGAGGCTCCCGCGCTTTTCCTTGGCGCGGATGGTCTCGGTCAGCTCCAGATTGCGCCGCGCGGAGAGGTCAAGCTCCATGAAGCGGCCCTGCTCGTAGTATTCTAAATCCTTGATGTAGGAAAGATCGGTTTTCTGCGTTTCGTGCAGATACGAGAGCAGCGCGCCCAGCGCCAGCGCCGCCGCGGGGTTGTTGCGCGGAAGGCTTGCAAAGCGCTCCTCGCCAAACTGTGCGCGGATGGCTTTTTCGCACGCTTTGAGCTCAAAGCGGTTCTCGCCGCGCTCGACCGCGCAGGACAGCTTATCGCGAAGGTATTCGACCAGCTCACCGTTGTCGTAAGCACCCGCGCTCAGCACCGCCTCGGCGGGGGAGAAACGGGATAACTCGTTATACAGGTGCTCTGCGCGGTCGTCGCCCGAAAAGGCGGTCACGTGCGTGTGGCCGGTCGTCATGTCGCAGAAGGCCGCGCCGGCGTTCTGCCCGTCCAAAAAGATGCCACAGAGGAAGTTGCCGCGCCGGTCGTCGAGGCAGGCGCTGTCGATGACCGTGCCGGGCGTGATGACGCGGATGATATCGCGCTTGACAAGGCCCTTGGCGAGCGCAGGGTCCTCGGTCTGCTCGCAGATGGCGACCTTGTAGCCCTTGGCGATCAGGCGCGCGATGTAGGCATCGCTCGAATGATAGGGAATGCCGCACATCGGCGTCTGATCCTCCGCCGCCTTGCCGCGATCGCGGGTCGTCAGCGTCAAATCGAGCTCGCGCGAGGCGAGCTGAGCATCCTCGTTGAACATCTCGTAGAAGTCGCCCAAGCGGAAAAAGAGGATCGAATCCTTATTCTGTTCCTTGATCTCCAAATACTGCTTCATCATCGGCGTGATCTCGGCCATGATTCGTCCTCGCTTTCTTTCTCTCTAAAATCTGAAATTTAGACGGTAAAGTCGGAGCCCGCGGGCATTTCGCCGAGGCGGTCGCCGAGCTTACGTTTCAATCTTTCATAGGCTTCCTTGCCCGTGCAGTGGCCCGTGAAGTAGTGCGCGACCTTGTCGCCGCGCAGCTTTTCGCCCACGGCGTCGACCAGCTCGTCCGGCTCGCTCTTGCCGAGCGAGGGGTTATAGAGGTGGAAGCCCGCAAACACCGCGTCGGGCGCTCTGCCGAGCACGTCCTCGGCGCTTTTCAGGATATTCACGATGCCGCAGTGGGCGCAGCCCGCGAACAGCGCGGTCTTGCCGTTTTCCGTGGCCAATAGATCCTGCTCGTGGCGGAACGTGTCGCGCGGATAGTCGTCGCCGATCTTCTCGCGCAGCGTGTCGTTCGCGCCGCTCCACAGCTCGCGGCCCGGAACGGCGGAGAAAACCGTCAGTTCTTCGTCAAGCTTCTGCACGCCATCGCAGAGAACGAAGCGGTCCTCGTAATTCCTGAGCACCGCGTCCATGCCGATGTAGGCGCACTTGCTGGGCGTGACGACGTAGTACTGGCCCCAGACGGCCTTCTGCATATAGACCTTGGCGCGGTCGTTCAGCTTCAAGAACGCTTCGAGGCCGCCGCAGTGGTCGTTGTGCGCGTGGGACAAAAAGGCGATGTCGACCTGCGTCAAATCGACGCCGAGCGCCTTGGCATTGTCGATAAACTGCGCGTCGGGGCCCATGTCGAAAAGAATTTTGTGCTTGTCTGTCTCAATATACATCGACAGGCCGTGCGCGCAGGCGACGGTGTCTCTGCACGTGCTGTTTTCCATCAAAATGACGACTTTCATCAAAAAGCCCCCCTTTTCTTTATTCCTCTACCGCTTCGCCGTAGAGCGCCCAGGTGTTGCTGTCGGTGATCTTCGCTTTGGCAAATGTGCCGATCAGCGCCTTGTCGCCCTTCATGCGCACGAGGCGGTTGCCCTCCGTGCGCGCGGCGAGGGGGAAGGCCTCGTCGTCGCTCTCGCCGTCGACAAGGACTTTCACCGTCCTGCCGATGTAGGCCGCGTGCTTTTTCGCGCTGATGGCGTTCTGCGCGTCGACGAGCTTTTCAAACCAGACCTGCTTTTCCTCGCGCGAGACGGGATCGTCCATCTTCGCCGCCGGCGTGCCGGGACGCGGGGAGAAAATAAAGGTGAAGAGCGCGTCGAACTGCGTCTTTTCTACAAGATCGACAGTCTGCATCGCTTCGTCCTCGGTCTCTCCCGGGAAGCCGATGATGACGTCGCTCGTGAGCACCATGCTTGGCATGACGCTTCGCGCGTAGGCGATCATTTCCTCGTACTTTGCGCGCGTATAGGGGCGGTTCATCGCTTTCAGAACGCGGTCGCACCCGGACTGGACGGGGAGGTGGAGCTGCTTTGCAACGTGCTCGCAGCGTGCCATCGTGTCGAAAAGTTTGTTGGTCGCGTCCTTCGGCTGGCTCGACATAAAGCGGAGCCAATAGTCGCCGGGAATGGCGTTGATGGCGGCGAGCAGGTCTGCAAAGTCGTACTCGGTGTCCAAATCTTTTCCGTAGCTGTTCACGTTCTGGCCGAGCAGCGTAATTTCCTTATAGCCCTCGGCGATCAGGCCGCGGCACTCCTCGATGATCTTCTCCGGCTCGCGGCTGCGCTCGCGGCCGCGGACGTAGGGCACGATGCAGTACGAGCAGAAGTTATTGCACCCGTACATGATGCTCACCCACGCGCGCACGCCGCCCTCGCGCACGATGGGGAGATCCTCGGCGATGCGGCCGTGCTCGTTCTCGATGGAGAAAACGCGCTTATTCTTCGTGTACACCTCGTGCAGCAGCTCGGGGAGGCGCCACTCGGCCTGGGGGCCGAGCACAAGGTCGACGTGGTGGTAAGAATTTTTTACCTTGTCGGCCACGACCTTCTGCTGCGCCATGCAGCCGCAGAGGCAGATGATCTGGTCTGGCTTGGCGGCCTTCGTGTGGCTGAGGCGGCCCAAGTGGCCGTAAACGCGCTTTTCCGCGTGCTCGCGGATGGCGCAGGTGTTGAGCAGGATGACGTCGGCCTGATTCTCGTCGCGCGTGAGCTCGTAGCCCATCTCGCGCAGCATGCCCATGAGCACCTCGCCGTCTGCCACGTTCTGCTGGCAGCCGAACGTGTCGACCAGCGCGAGCGGCGTGCGGGTGCGGCGGTCGTTCATCTCGCGCATCTTGCGCGTAAATTCCTTCTGACGCGCGAGCTCCTGCTCGCTGACGATGACTTCTTTGCGTTCCAAGGGATGTTTCCTCCCGAATCTCGATAGTTTAGCAATATAGTATATCATGTTCGCGAGAGCGTGGCAAGGCCGCGGCGCGGCTTCCGGCGCGAAAAATCCACAGCTTTTACAATTCCGGTGACTTTTCCGCACCCGTGTGGTATGCTATGGAAAACCTGAACTCCAAAGGAGGGCTTTCCATGGCGGCGTTTTATCAAAAATTTCTGCGCAAGCATCTTGACTTATCGTCTCTCAGCGTGATGCGGCGGGAGGACAACGATCCCTATTTCTGCACGCCCAAGGGCGCTTCTATCTTCGGCTGGGCAGGCGTGGACGGCATCCACTTCTGCTTTGTCCGCGGTTTTGGCGAAACGGTCTTCGCCGTGAGCCCGATGAACGGCGGCAAGGACTGCGTGCACGTCATCGCGCGCGATTTCAGCGATTTTCTGCGCCTGCTGCTCGCGGCCGGCGACAGTGCGGCGCTCGAGCAGGCGTGGCAGTGGGACGAGGCGCAATTCGACGCCTTCCTTGCCGAGAATCCGCCGACGGACGAGCAGCAGGCGGTGCTCTCGCAGATCACCACAGTCTTTTCTCTCACGCCGATGGAGCGGCCGTGGCAATACCTGCGCGAGCTGCAAGCGGAGTTCGATCTCAGCAAGCTCAAATTCACCGAGGACTTCTACGACCCCGAAATGAATCCCGATGCGCCCGAACAGAAAGAGGACTGGAAGGTCTACTTTGACGGCAGCTTTTGGGGCCACCACGGGCGCGAGCGCGCGGGCAGGGAAGTGCCTGTACAAACGTGGTTTTCGTGGGCGGGGCGCGACTGGTTCGTGCCGTCGGTCTATCTCTGTGCCAAGGGCATCGTCATCGACTTCTGTATGCGCGCGGAGGCCTCCGCGCTGCGCGGCTTCATGAAAAAGTGGGGGATCGATCCCGAAAGCGACGAGTCCATCAACTTCTCGCGCGACGAACGCGAACAGATGGAGCGCGAGCACCCGCTCAGCCTCGGTTTTACCCCCAGCCTCACCTTGAACGGTGCGAAGCTCCGCACGAGCCACGGCTGCGGCGTCATTTTCCTGCCGGAGCAGCCCGGCTTCTGCGCCGACGCAGAGCCCGCCATGGCGCACTACGGCCTCGACCGCGCGTATGGCTGGAGCATCCGCCGCGCGGCGTTCCCGTTCGTCACGAAGCGCGCGCCGAAGCTCAAGTCGCTCGCCGTCACGATGACGGCGGACGAGGTGCGCGTCCCCGGGGCGCGCTTCCGCGCGGACAGGGCGGGCGACACGTTCGCCTTCTCCTACCGCGGCACGAAGTATCTTCTCACGGTGCAGGAGGTCGAGCCGCAGGAGCTGCCGCGCGAGCGCATGAGCCTTGACCCGCGGTTCGACTATCCGACGCATTTCACAGCCATCAGCTTTACGCTCACGCCCGAGCCGCCGGAACACTCGATTTTCGTCGAGGACTGCGCCGAGAGCGACCGCCCGCGTCAGGTCAGACGCGAGACCTCTTCCTTTGCACCCGAGGCGCAGAACGACTTCTGCTTCGGCATCATCGGCGGCGCTGACGGGCCGGTCGCCATCGTCGCGGGCGAAGCGGCGCAGGGGAAGCTTCACACCGCGTGCTCGTCGCTGCACTTTGCGGCGGTCGACCACGTCGACTGGCGCGTCGGCTTCCGCGAAACACCGTGGGAAGCGGGGACGTTCGCGCTTATCTAACTACCTTTTCTGCGCTTTTCGGTACTCCGTTGGCAGGACGCCGAAGGCCTTGTGGAATTCGGTGGAAAACTTGCTCTGGCTCTCGTAGCCGACGGCGAGCGCGACCTGCGCGACGTTCTCGTCGCCCTCGAGCAGCAGCTTTGCCGCGTGCTGCATGCGGTGCTCGCGGATGTGCGAGGCGAGCGAGCTGCCGTAGACGGACTTGAAGAGCGCCTTCATCGTCGAGGGGTTCATCAAAAACATGCGCGACAACTCGTCGATCGTCACGCGGCTTGAAAGGTGCTGCGTCAGGTAGTCGTGCACGGCGCGGATGGTCTCGATCTGCTCACTCGTGCCGCCGCCCTCGTACACCTCGGCATCGAGTGGGGGCAGGTGCGGCGCGGCGGCAGCGGCCTTGCTCTCCTCCTCGGGACACGAAATCTCCATCGTGCGCTCGATCATGCGGTGCAATAGCTGCGCCTGCTCGCTGTCCGACGCGCGGTAGTAGACCTCCTTCCCCACGCGGCGCGAGACGAGAAGTCCGCTCTCACGCAGCTGCCTCAAATGGTGCGACACCGCGGGCGAGCTCATGCCGACCATCGCGGAGAGGTCAATGACGCACTCCTCGCAGTGGCACAGCAGCCAGAAAATGCGCACGCGGCTGCTGTCGGAGAGCTGCTTGAACACGTCCGCCACGGTCTGGAAGCTGCCGATCGTCTCCACCGATTCCTGCAGCTCCCGCATCGTGCCCTCGTCGCTGTGCTGGTGGGGTAAATGCACTTCGCTCATCGTTGTTCCGCCTTTCTTTTTGGGGCCTGCGGGCGCGTCCGTATCCCGTTTGGAAGTTTGTTTCGCCCGAATGGAAGAGACATGCGTGCAGCCCTTGACTTTTGCCTTTGCGGACATTATAGTACGGTCATCAAGATTAAACAAGCACTTAATCGTTAAATATTTTGTGCCGAAAAGGAGAAACATACCATGAAAAAGACCTATCAGATCGAAGTCGACTGCGCCAACTGCGCCAACCTCATGGAAGAAGCCACCAAGAAGACCGAGGGCGTTGCCGACGCCGTCGTGAACTTCATGACCCAGAAGATGACCGTCGAGTTCGCCGAGGGTCAGGACCCCAAGGCCGTGATGAAGGCCGTCCTCAAGAATTGCAAGAAGGTCGAGGACGACTGCGAGATCTATCTGTAAGAGATTTTCTCCCTCTCACGCCCCGGACGAACGCGCCGGGGCGCTTTCTTAGGCAAAATTCAAATTCTCCCCCATTAAGGAGGTCATCTTTATGACGAAAAAGCAAAAAAAGATGCTTTACCGCATCCTGATCGCGGCGGTGCTGTTCCTCATCGCGAAGTTCATTCCCATGCCGATGCTCGTCTCCACGGTCCTCTATTTTTCCGCGTATCTCACCATCGGCTACGACATTCTGCGCAAGGCATGGAAGGGCATCTGCAACCATCAGGTGTTCGACGAAAACTTCCTGATGGCGGTCGCCACGATCGGCGCCATCGCGCTCGCGATCTACGAAAAGAGCGGCGAGTATGACGAGGCCGTGGCCGTCATGCTCTTCTACCAGATCGGCGAGCTGTTCCAAAGCTACGCCGTCGGCAAGTCCCGCCGCAACATCACGGCGCTGATGGACATCCGCCCCGACTACGCAAACATTGAGCGCGACGGCAAGCTCGAGCAGGTCGACCCCGACGACGTGGCCGTCGGCACGGTCATCACCGTCCAGCCGGGCGAGAAAATTCCCATCGACGGCGAGATCGTCGATGGCTCGTCCACGCTCAACACCGCGGCGCTGACGGGCGAGAGCCTCCCGCGCGACGTGATGACCGGCGACGAGGTCATTAGCGGCTGCATCAACATGACGGGCGTTTTGAAGGTCAAAACAACGAAGGCCTTCGGCGAGTCTACGGTGTCCAAGATTTTGGAGTTGATGGAAAACTCCAGCTCGCACAAGTCCCGCTCCGAGGCGTTCATCTCCCGCTTTGCCCGCGTCTACACCCCCGCCGTGTGCTACAGCGCGCTGGCGCTGGCCATTTTGCCCCCGGTCATCAATCTTTTGATGGGCAATGCCGCCTCGTGGGGCGTGTGGGTCTACCGTGCGCTCACGTTCCTTGTTATCTCCTGCCCCTGCGCGCTGGTCATCAGCATCCCGCTCAGCTTCTTCGCGGGCCTTGGCGGCGCGAGTCACGAGGGCATTCTCATCAAGGGCTCGAACTACTTGGAGTCCCTGTCGAAAACCAAGATCGTCGTTTTCGACAAGACCGGCACGCTCACGCAGGGTGTGTTCGAGGTCACGGGCGTGCACCACAGCCCGATGGAGGACCACAAGCTGCTTGAATACGCGGCGCTCGCCGAGTGCGCGTCCTCTCACCCCATCAGCAAGAGCTTGCAAAAGGCCTGCGGCGGCGAGCTTGACCGCTCCCGCGTGACGGACATCGAAGAGCGCGGCGGCCGCGGCGTGGTCGCGACCGTGGACGGCCACAGTGTGGCCGCGGGCAACGGCAAGCTCATGGATGAGCTCGGCGTCAAGTGGCAGGAGTGCCGCAGCGTCGGCACGATCGTCCACATGGCGGTCGACGGCGAGTACGCCGGCCATATCGTGATCTCCGATGTCGTCAAGAACGACGCGCGCGATGCCATCGCGGCCCTCAAGCGCGCGGGCGTGCAGAAGACCGTCATGCTCACGGGCGACATTCAGAAGGTCGCCGACCACGTCGCGCAGGAGCTCGGCGTCGACGAGGTCCACGCGGAGCTGCTCCCGGGCGACAAGGTCGCGCGCCTCGAGCGCCTGCTGGGTGAAAAGGGCAAGGATGACTGCCTCGCCTTCGTCGGTGACGGCATCAACGACGCGCCCGTGCTCTCCCGCGCGGATATCGGCATCGCGATGGGCGCGATGGGCTCCGACGCCGCCATTGAGGCAGCGGACGTCGTGCTGATGGACGACGATCCGATGAAGATCGCCAAGGGCATCCAGATCTCGCGCAAGTGCATCCGCATCGTGTACGAGAACATTGTCTTCTCGCTCGGCGTGAAGCTGACGTGCCTGCTGCTTGTCGCCATCGGTATCGCCAACATGTGGATGGGCATTTTCGCCGACGTCGGCGTGATGGTCTTAGCGGTTCTCAATGCAATCAGAGCGCTGCGCACTTCAAAAAACTGACAAAGTCAGTTTTTTGAGCAGAATTTCACTGCGCTCAGCGCACGCGCCAAAGGCGCGCACGTTCGCTCCGTGCAAAGTGTTTTTTTGGCACGCACATGTCGTTCCAAAAAACGATTTCAATTTATTTGCGCCGTGCGCGGCGCAAAGTCTGCGACGCTTATTTTGCGGGCGGCAAAGTCTGCGACGCTTATACAAACGAGAGGACGGCATTTGCCGTCCTCTTTTTGTTGTGCATTGCAATGCAGGCTTTCTTTTCGTATAATGACCGTATCAAAACGATTTTGGAGGACACCACCATGAAGGTCAGCGTGATCCAGATGAATATGCGCTCGCTGGAGAGCAAAGCGAACTTTGACCGCGCGGAGGCGCTCGTGCGCCGCGCTGTCGCGGAAAACGGCCCCGACGTTGTCGTCCTGCCCGAGACGTGGAACACGGGCTTCATGCCCGCGGGCGACCTTGCCGCGGCGAGCGATGAGGACGCAAAGGCCGTCCGCGCGCGCTTTTCCCCGCTCGCGCGCGAGCTGAACGTCAACATCGTCGCGGGAAGCGTGTCGAATCTCCGCAATGGCAAGATCTGCAACACCGCCTGCGTCTTTGACCGCGCGGGCGCATGCATTGCCGAATACGACAAGACCCACCCCTTCACGCCGATGGGTGAGCACGAGGTCTACACCCCCGGCGATCACCTCGTCACCTTCACGCTGGATAGCGTGCGCTGCGGCCTTCTCATTTGCTACGAGGTGCGCTTCCCCGAGCTCTGGCGCACGCTGGCACTGCGCGGAGCGGAAGTCGTCTTCCTGCCCGCCCAGTGGACGGCGGCGCGCCAATACCACTGGGAAACGCTCACCGCCGCCCGCGCGATCGAAAACCAGCTCTTTGTCGTCTCGTGCAACGCCTGCGGCGAGCGCGATGGCACGCTGTACGGCGGCTTTTCGCGCATCATCGACCCGCTGGGCGCGGTCTTAGCCCAGGGCGGCGGGGAAGAGGAGATCATCACCGCCGACTTGGACCTTTCCTCCATCGCGCCACTCCGCAAAGCCGTCCCCATTTTTCACGACCGGCGGCCGGAGCTCTACCGCCTGTAAGGCATCAAAAACAGTTTCCCCTTCGGCGCGTTTTTCACGCGGTATCTCGTCATCCTCTATGTCATGGAGGCCTACGACATTCTCTTTTTCGACTGGGTGCTGCTGTGCCATTCGAACTTCTTTCCTCATTTTTACCCCGAGGTCAAGGGCATCGCCGCCCCGCAGCTGTTCGGGTACAACAAAAAAGCGCATCTTACGCACTTTCTGCTCTACATCCCCCTCTCCGCCGCCCTCGCGTGGGTTTGCACGCTTTTCTGAGGGGCAATTTCACATCAAAATTTAACAGGACAAGGAGATGCACACGATGAACCGCAAAAAGAGAAAAACGGCCCTCATTCTTCTGGTTGCCGTCCTTTGCGCGATCGTCCTGCTCGGCATCCGCGGGACACGAAAAACCATCGACAAAACGGTCCCCGTAAGGGTCTACGAGGACAACAGCACAACTTATACTCCCTCCTCCATCACCATTTCCGGCACGCTCAGGAAAACATGGTCTTCCACTGACTTCGTCGGGACCTTTGCCATGGAAAGTTACGAGCCCTCGTGCAGAGACGGCGTCGAAGCCAAGATCAACTGGGGGGACAACGAGTATCCGATCCTCACCTTTTTCTACGCGGGCAACTTTTCACAGCTCGACGTGAAAAGTATCGACATCGACAAAGACATGGACCGTATGATGGTCACCCTGAACGACGGCACGATCATCGCCTCAGAAAACTACTTTGTCCCCACAGAAGCAATGAACGGCAACTAACGGTAATTTTTCCCGCCGCATTTGCCGCCTCCGGCGGCAAACAGGCAAAATCCCTCCCGTGCCGCATTCGCTGCCGGAGGCAGCGAACAGGCCCCCGCACCCTAAATCCACGCACTATCTCCCATCGCGTCCCCGCCGCATTTTCTGCCCTCACGGGCAGAAAACAGGCGCCAGCGTCGCAGACTTTCGCGTCCGCAGACGCGAAATAAATTTTAATCGTTTTTTGGCGCGACAGAAGGTGAATTGCCGCAAAGCGGCAAGAGAAGCCGCCCTGGGGCGTGTGCGTGCCAAAAAACACTTCTCACGGAGCGCGTGTCGCAGACGCCCTACGGGCGGCAAGGCACGAAGCGCAGTGCAAACCTGCTCAAAAAAGAGAGGCTGGCCAAATGGCCAGCCTCTCTTTTTTGAAGAACTTATTCCTCGCGGAAGACAAATCCGTTCTCGTCCGCCTTTTCGATGACGGCGAGCGCCTTGTAGGGGATACCGCTCGCGCGGAAGCGGTCACCGCCGCCCTGGAAGCCCTTTTCCACGGCGATGCCGATGCCTTCGAGCTTCGCGCCCGCCTCGTTGACGATATCGACAAGGCCCTGCACGGCGAAGCCGTTGGCCATGAAGTCGTCGATGATGAGCACGTGGTCGTCCGCGTTCAGCCACTCCTGAGAGACGAGCAGCGTGACTCTCTTCTTGTAGGTGTAGGAGAAGACCTCGCTCTGGTACAGGCCGCTTTCGATGTTGTCGCTCTTGGCCTTCTTGGCAAAGAGCATGGGGACGCCGTACTTCTGCGCGCAGATGGTCGCAAGCGCGATGCCGCTGGCCTCCGCCGTCAGAACGACAGTGATCTTGCTGGTGTCGAAATACTTGGCGAACTCGTCCGCAATGTCCTCGAGCAGACGGGTGTCGACGCGGTGGTTGAGGAAACCGTCGACCTTGACGATGTTGCCGGGCAGGACTCTGCCCTCGCGGCGGATGCGCTCCTGAAGAAGCTCCATGGAATTACCCCTCCTGAAAAATGAAAAAATAATTTCTGACGAAATTTTTCGATTGAAATGGTAACTTCCATTTAACAGGATTTTTGTGCAGAATGCAACACGGCAACTTTGACAAGAATTTGTGCTTTTTTTGCCTCTTTCCGTCTATTTTGGCGGCGGGAGCGCCGTTACGTCCCGTTTTGTATCGTTTTGGCAAAGCCCGCGGCAAAAAGCCGCGCGGCGTTGACGGCTTCTTCGAGCGAATTGCCCGCCGTGCCGACCTCGACGAGAAGCGAGCCCGTCGTCATGTGCTGGTTGTAGCGGGAGTTGCGCACGGTGACGGGGCGCATGAGGGTCGGATAGTCTTTGTACAGGGTTTCCTGCACGGCGCAGGCGAGCTTTAAGTTCTCGCGCCAGAGATCGTGACTCAGACCTCCGCCGTTCGACCCGATGACGAATTCGAGCTGTGCGGCGTTTTTATCTTCGCCGCACAGCAGCTTGAACTGCTGGCCGTTCGCGTCCTGCACCGCGTCGCGGTGCACATCGAGCACGAACGAGATCGAGGGGTACTTTTGCAAGTAGCTCTCGATCGACGCGAGCGAGCGGTTGTACGCGCCCGAATAGCTCGGATAGTCGTAGAGCGAGCGGTCGTGCACGACGCTGATGCCCGCGTCGGTCATCACCTGCGCCATTTCGTCGCCGATGCGGATCATATTGCAGTTCGTGTCCAGCGTGCGGAACGTGTCGGACACGTCGTATTCCTGCCCCGGCGGCATGGTGTAGCTCTCCGAGCCGTGGGTGTGGATGATGAGCACCTGCGGCCCCTCCGCACCGAGCTTTGCTGCATAATCGCCCGAGAGCATCGAGGCGTCGAGCGCGGCATCCGAGCCGTTGTTGATGTACACATTGCCGAATACCGTATAGCCCGAGGGGTCGGACGCCTTGAGCGTGCGGGCGGGCGAGCCGTTTTCCGTCACGGCGATCTCGTCCGGCGTCTCCTCCTGCGTGAGCACCGTGCCCTCGCTGTCCTGCGCGTCGCCCGTTTCGCCGCTGCTGTCGTCGGGTTTTTGCTCGAGTTCTGTCGACCACGCCTGCGCGATGTTTTCCTCGCCCTCGCGCAGAAGCGGCGTCGCATGCAGCGCGAGCGACGTTCGCAGGCTGAGAAAGTCCTCCCCGCCGTCGCCGCGCTCGTAGCGCAGCAGCATCACGCCCAGCGTTTCGTCCTTGAGCGAGCGGAGCGCATCGCGCGCGTCCTTCGCCGGCGCCGTGACACTCACGCCCCAGAGCGTCACCGCCGAGAGTGCGAGTGAGCACAGCATCCGTCCTGTCCGTTTCTTTTGCATCGTGATTCACCTCTTGGGACAATCCTATGTGCGCACTTGCGCCGATATGACATAGTACGCCCGCCGCTTTTCGCTTGCAATTTTCGCTTTTGCGTGGTATGGTGATGGCAGCGGAGAAAAACTCATATAGTTTCGCTTACATGGCGCGAAAGTTTCTACGGAGCCGCCGAAAGGCTCTGCTATGGGTGCTCAGCCGGGGGAGAGGTCCCCGGGCGGGGCGCTTTTTCTTTTGCACAAAGCTAAAACAGGAGTGACTGATATGAAGATCCTCAAGGGCAATCTCGTTTCCGCACCGGCGCTCGGCAAGCTCGAGATCATTGAGCACGGCTGTCTCGTCCTGCATGACGACGGCAGCATCCAAAGCGTTGAAAAGGCCGTGCCGCAGAATGCCGACGCGGAAGTCATCGACTACGGCGACGCGCTCATCATGCCGTCTTTTGTCGACATGCACCTGCACGCGCCGCAGTACCCCATGCTCGGCATGGGCATGGACCTGCCGCTGATCGACTGGCTCAACACCTACACGTTCAAGACCGAGGCGCGCTTTGAAGACAGCGACTACGCCCGCCGCATTTACAAAAAGCTCGCGAGCGACCTTATCACGAGCGGCACGACGCGCGTTTGCATGTTTTCCTCCCTCCACACGGACGCGACGCTCATTTTGATGGAAGAGCTCGAAAAGGCGGGCGTCACGGGCTATGTCGGCAAGGTCAACATGGACCGCAACGGCAGCCCCGAGCTTCAGGAGACGACCGAGCAGTCCAAGCGCGAAACGCTGCGCTGGCTGGACGCGTGCGGGCGCTTTAAGACCGTCAAGCCCATCCTGACGCCGCGCTTCACCCCATCGTGCACCGACGAGCTGATGAGCTGGCTCGGCAAGCTCGCCGCGGAGCGCGGGCTGTACGTCCAATCGCACCTGTCTGAAAATAAGGGTGAGATCGCGTGGGTCAAAGAGCTCTGCCCCGACTGTGCGCAGTATTGGGAGAGCTACGACCGCGCAGGGCTGTGGAAGGACCATACCGTCATGGCGCACTGCGTCCACTCCGACGAGCGCGAGCGCGAGGCCATGCGCGAGCACGGCGTCGTCACGGCGCACTGCGCAGGGTCGAACATCAACATCTGCTCGGGCGTCGCGCCCGTGCGGACGCTGCTGCGCGAGGGCAACCTCGTCACGCTCGGGTCGGATATCGCAGGCGGCGCGCTGCTGGCGATGAACAAGGTCATCACCATGTCCATCCGCGCGTCGAAGTTCCGCCACATGCAGACCGACGGAAAGGACGAATTTTTGACCGTCGAGGAGGGCTACTACCTCGGCTCCAGCGCAGGACACGAGTATTTCGGCGGGCACGGCGGCTTTGTCCCCGGCGACTATCTCCACGCCATTGTCGTCGACGACTCCGACTTTACCGAAGCCGCGCATCCGCTCTCGGTGCGCGAGCGCTTCGAGCGCGCGATCTACATGATGCACCGGCACAATATCGTCTCCGTCTGGTCGGAGGGGAAAAACGTCGTTCGCCGATGAAAGACGGGGGGAGAGGGCGCGGCCCTCTCCCCGTATTCTGGGAATATTCCAAAATTTTTTCGGACAACCTATTGACAAATCGCCCTTTCATTTGGTATAGTAGCTTCTGTCCTGTCGAGCAGGAATATTTGGCGGCATAGCTCAGCTGGCTAGAGCATGCGGTTCATACCCGCAGTGTCCCCGGTTCAAATCCAGGTGCCGCTACCAGATGCACGGGATGCGAAAGCATCCCGTGTCTCATATGGCCCGTTGGTCAAGTGGTTAAGACACGGCCCTTTCACGGCTGTAACATGGGTTCGAATCCCGTACGGGTCACCAACTTGGAGGCTTAGCTCAGCTGGTTAGAGCGCCTGCTTCACACGCAGGAGGTCACTGGTTCGAGTCCAGCAGTCTCCACCAAAAATCACCGAAATCTCTTGATTCCGGTGATTTTATTCTATAATCCGCAACTTTTCAAGGCGCTTAATTTTTGCCGTTTCTCCAAGACTCACAACCTGACCCACACGGGGAAAGGGCCGGAAAGTACCGGACAGGGCCAGACAGGATTTTTCCTGTCCGGCCCTGTTTTTTTCAGCGCATCTGCTGGCTGATGACCCCGCCGATGGTGTTGGCGGCATCCTGTTTCATCTGGGCTGTGGCATGGGTGTAGGTGTTCAGTGTGAAGCCCGCGGAGTAGTGTCCCAACGCGCCGGACAGCGTTTTCACGTCTACCCCGCTTTTCAGCGACAGCGTGGCGAAGGTATGTCTGAGATCATGAAACCGGATGTGCTCCGCGCCGATGGCCTTCAGAATTTTATCATGGGTCCGGCGAAAGGCGTCCGGGTCATACATGGTTCCGGTCTTGGGCGATGGGAACAGATACGGATTGCGAGGGTGTTTCTGATGTTCGGCAATCAGCAGGTCGACTGCCTGCTGCGGGAGGGCCAGCGTTCGCACGGAGTTGCGAGTTTTCGGCGGACTGACCACCAGTTCCCCGTTAATTCGATTTACCTGTTTCGTGACGGCGAGTGTCCGGTTTTCAACGTCCAAGTCCGTCCATTGGAGGGCCAGCAATTCCCCTCTCCGCAGGCCGGTGGTCAGTTCCAGATAGAAGGCTGCGAGAAGGCCCCGGCGTTCCGCTTCCGCAAGGTACATTCCGATTTTCTCTTGCGGCAGAATTTTCATTTCTTTCTTTTCGAGCTGGGGCAGCTTGCAGCCCTGGGCGGGGTTGGTGAGGATCAGCCGTTCCGCCACCGCCTGTTCCAAGCAGTTGTGCAGCAGCGTGTGAACGCCCCGCACCACTCTTGGACTGAGACTGGCATCTTTCAGCGGCGGAAAGTTTTTGCGCTGGACTCGCCCGGTTTTCTGGAGGGTGTTGTAGAACCGTTGGATCTGAATGGTGGTCAGCTTGTCCAGAGGGACGCTGCCAATTCCGGGGATGATGTGGTTTTCGATGTAGTTGGTGTAGTAGGCTTTCGTGTTGGGCCGGATGCGGGGTTCGGCGTAGACCTCGTACCACGTTTTCATCCATGATGCGACAGTATAGCTGCCAGCTTTTGCTATGTCTAACTTTTGGCTTTCGCTGATTGCGGTCTTAAGTTTCTCCTTGACCTCGGCTTGCGTTTTGCCCAGCACGTTCTTGATGAGCCGCTTTCCACTCTCCGGGTCATAGCCTGCGGTGTACCGGCCCTCCCAGCGTCCATCCTTTCGTTTGCGGATATTTCCCTCGCCGTTTGCTCGTCTTTTCGGCATAAAATCAGCCTCCTTTGTAACGGCAAACCATACCGTAAACAGCAGAGGAAAGCTATCGAAAAACCGGACTGTTATCAAAAAGTTATCATTTGAGATCCCTCAAGCGGGGAGCCTTATCTTTGTCTATTGCAACGCAATTTCTGCGCTGCCGGAGGCGTTCTTCTTTTGAAGTTGTACTCCGCCTTTTTCATCGTGCTGGCTCTGTGCAGCACCAGCGGCTTGCCGCAATCCGCGCAGAACACCAGTCCAGAGAAGATGTTCGGCTCGTCCATGTGCTTGGGGACACGCTTTTTGTGCTGACGCACCTCCTGCACAATATCCCACTGCTCCTGTGTGACAAATGTTATCATTTTGTTATCGGTATTGATAACACTTGCTCAGTAGCTGTAGATAATAGCTATATGCTATGGCTTAAATTATAAGCGAGTTTTTTTTGTTTTTTTAATTCTATACCCACGAGTACAACAGATAGCATAAACGCTGAAAAATCAGCAACAGGTCCCGCAAGCAATACTCCCATAATTCCGAAACGAAGCGGGAGCAGCAGGGTAAGCGGAATCAACACAAAGGTCTGCCTTGTTAATGCCAACAGAGCACCTTTTAACGATTTTCCTATTGCGGTAAAAAAACTGGAAGAAAGCAACTGCACACCATTTACCAACACCATGAAAAGATAGGTACGCATGAACAAAACAGCAAATTCAAAATACAGCTCGTCCCCATCTCCGAATAGCGAAATGATAGATTGCGGGAAAAATTGAAATGCGATGAAAGCAATTGTGGAAACAACAAGGTTCCATTTTACCGCAAGCAGGTAAGCCTCCCGTACACGATGGTATTGCCTTGCCCCATAGTTGAAGCCGATAATCGGCTGTGTTCCCTGCGAGATTCCTACAACAATCGCAAGGATTATGGCATTTGTTTTCATAACGATTCCGCAAGCAGCTAAGGGAATATCTGTTCCATATTTTGTTAATGCGCCGTAATAAGTCAACGAATTGTACTGAATGATTTGAATCACGGTAACTGCAATCTGGTTTGAGCTGCTGCTGATTCCCATGCTGCAAATTTTCATGCTTTCTTTGATGTCCAATAAAAACGACTCTTTTTCAAAATGGATTGTTTGGAAACGCCATAGATAACGGAGTGCGAGTATGAAGGAAAAAATTTGCCCAATAACCGTTGCCCAAGCTCCGCCGGCAATTCCCCAATCGCAAACAAAAATAAAAATGGGGTCAAGAATGGTATTGATAATAGCTCCCACAATCATGCAGACCATTGAATACTTTGGTTTTCCATCTGCTCGAATCAAATTGCTCATACCAGTCGTTACAATGAGAAACGGCATTCCAATCAATGTTATGCTGGCATACTGCTTTGCATATGGAAATACATCTGTCGTTGCCCCAAATGCCTTTAGGAGCAAAGACAGAAAAGTTTCTCCAACCAGCAAATAAATAATTCCGAAAATTCCCATCAGAACAATACCATTTCCCGCTGCTTTGGCGGCAGCTTTCGGCTCTTTGCGTCCAAGACAGAGGGAAACACGGGAAGCACTGCCAATTCCGACCAGTAGTGCAATGGCAAGGCAGATGGTAGAAAACGGGTAGGCAACATTGGTTGCTGCATTTCCCAAATAACCGACCCCTTGACCAATAAAAATCTGATCCACAATATTGTAGATTGAGCCGACAAGAGACGCCACAATACTGGGAACAGCAAAATTTTTCAACAGCTTTGAAATTTTTTCATAGCCCAGAGGATTTTCAGTCATTGAACTCCTCCCCCTTTCTCTCTATATGGAGTTCCGATGTGATATTTCTGCCCGCCTGTATTAAGAAATCCATAAAAAGGTTCTGCTCGGATTCGCTCATACCCTGCAATAAAAGAGCTTCTGTCTTTTCGCATATCATCTGTATCTCGTCAATAATAGACAATGCTCTTTCTGTAGGATACAATTTACATGTCCGCTTATCCTTATCATTGGGAGAACGTGTAATCATTCCCTGCTTTTCCAATGTTGCAACCGTCCGTACAATATTGCTTGGATGAACATAGAACATATTCAACAAAGAATCTTGTAGAATACCGGGCGAACGACAGATTTTGATTAAGAACATATATTGACTGTTGTTGATTCCATAGGGGGCAAGTTGCTTGTCCAAATAGATTTTGTAAAATCGGTCTGTTACGGAAAGCCATTTTAATAGTTTCATAGATATATTCCTCCTAACCACCAGTATCATAACGCAATATGCGTGCGCACGCAACTACTTTTAACATTATATCTGCCGCTTTGTCCTCCTGAACACAAATCAATTCTACTCAGTGATTATCGGAAACGTGTACGGCGTATGCTGCCCAGTGAACATCTCCACGGGACACATCGAATTTTCACGGCTTCGCAAAACGGAAAGTGTCACCTTATGAACAGTCCCTTGCCGAGAGAAAAATAAATCGCTGGAAACGGGAACGCCCCCCGGCACTGTGCGTCTGGCACAGTGAACCGCATCCCGTCAAGAGGACAGAGAAAAAATATAAAGTTTTTCCGGCCGGCAGCCATGTGCTGCTGGCCGCTTTTTATACCGTAACCAAGGGAACAAAGCTATCGGAAAACCGGACTGTTATCAAAAAGTTATCATTTGAGATCCCTCAAGCGGGGAGCCTTATCTTTGCCTATTGCGACGCAAATTTTGCGCTGCCGGGGCGTCCTCTTTGGTTACAGCGGTGCGATTTTCGGACGGCTGAGAATCCCTTTTTATTGACTACTGCGGCGCAAAATATGCGCGTTTTACTCCGAAAATTGCCGCTATGCTGAAAGCACTTTTTCGAGTGGTCAAAAACGGCAGTTTTGCTGTTTGACTGCGGAACGTCCACCTTGAAAAGTCCGCTGCTGCTGGGGTCTGATGCCCCTCACGTTCACCCAAGACAGCGAAAACGTCTCTCAAGGTGCACCTTAGACTGCGGTTTCAAAACCTCGGAAAGCCCCGCACTGCGGGGCTTTGTGGGCGGGCCGCGGGCGCTTGCGACTGCGGCCCTTTATCTTGTTATATTTTCGAACGGGGATATCACC
>ERZ827117.329-NODE-329-length-63911-cov-14.177070_pt1 | contig 63911 bp, 52 predicted proteins | sample MGYA00519920_ERZ827117 | MGnify/ENA primary metagenome ERZ827117 (study PRJEB31778, sample SAMEA3449260) | human gut metagenome | biome: human gut; feature: human-associated habitat; material: faeces | place: United Kingdom | collected 2010/2012 ...
GCTTCCGGTAGGTGGAATTCAGTGATTCTATCGCATTTGTCGTGTAAATGACCTTCCGGACCGTTGCTGAAAATTTGAAAATCGGAGAAATCGCATCCCAGTTGGACTTCCAGCGTTTCATGGAATTCGGATATTTCGGTGTCCATTTTTCGGTCACATGGTCTAATGCTGCCAATGCCTTTTTCTCATCTGCCGCCTGATAAATCGTCTTCAGGTCTGTGGCAAAGGCTTTTCTGTCCTTATCAGGAACATATTTCAGCGTATTTCTTACCTGATGTACAATGCAGCGCTGGTATTCCGTCTTGGGAAAAGCTGCAGCGATCGCTTCTTTGATTCCGGTTAACCCATCTGCACAGATGATGAGTACATCTTTTACACCTCGATTTTTCAGTTCATTCATAACGGAAAGCCAGTATTTTGCGCTTTCGTTATCACCAACGCTGATGGTTAGAACCTCCTTCTTTCCTTCCGTATTAATCCCAAGAATTACATAAGCTGCAAGCTTTCGAATCATACCATTGTCCCTTACAGAATAATGGATTGCATCGATGTAGAGAATCGGATACACCTCATCCAAAGGTCGGTTCTGCCAGTCTTCGACCTGCGGCAGGATCTTATCCGTTACATCAGAAATGAAGCTTTCCGAGGTCTCAAAACCATAGATGTCCTCGATAGTTTCCGAAATCTGCCGGGTAGTCATTCCTTTGGCATACATGGAAATGATCTTCTGGTCAATATCTGAAATATCCTTCTGACGCTTTTTCACAATCTGCGGCGAAAAGGTTGATTTTCGGTCCTGTGGCACTTCGATTTCCATGGAACCGTACCGGCTGTTGACCTGTTTATGCTTATAACCGTTGCGATAATCATCGTTATCTGAGCGTTCTGATTTTTCGTAGCCGAGGTGGTCATCCATTTCAGCCTCCATCATTTCCTTGATGGTGCCGCCTAAAAGGTCCTTGAGCGCATCCTGAATGTCTTCTGCAGACTGGATATCGTACTCTTCAAGGAGCTGATGAATAATGTTTCGTTTTCCTTCTGTCATTTGTACGCGATGTACAGGTTTCTTTTGCTTTGCCATAATAAAAGGTCCTCCTAATGATATTTATTGTATCATAGAAGAACCTTCTAAACATTATTTTACAGAAAAAGTCTCACATACCCAAAATCGCCAATTCAGCTTTTTCCGTCAGTTCTTCAGCTTTTGCGGCTTTTACCAAAACTACATGGTCACCATTCTCATCATTCAATCGAATACCTTTTTCATTGATTTCATCTAGAACCACAGGAACTACATCTACCATTGTTACTTCATTTCCTACCATTGCCAGTTTAGCACCAAAAAGTGTGCCCATAGCACCTGCACCAATTATGTTTATTTTCATATCTATCCCTCCATACTTATACCCAAAAGTAACGCCTGTAATTAGACACAACCTCTGTACTAATATCGTAGGAAATAAAATATCTATTTCCTACGATATTAAGTAAAAGGAATTTTCAGTTAGTCACTGATTCGACTTAACAGTTCATATCTGTAATCTACGATATTCTGAATACTCTGAATGTCATCCTCTGTTATAGATTTGAATTTTCCGATATTTTTTACCATTTCTTTGATAGAAATAGGATTTTCATTTTTATAATTCAGATGATAGCCATTAGCATCCTTCTCCCACAGGGGGAACAAATTAGAACGCACTGCTTTACGAGCTACTGCAATCGCTTTTTCGGGTGCATAAACCCAGCCTGTAGGACAGGGAGAAAATACATGCAGATAAGCAAACCCTTTTTTGCTCGCCTCAAGTCCTTTCTGAATCTTTGCCACAAAATCTGCCATATGAGAAGGAGAAGCAGTAGCGCAATATTCCACATTATGCATAGAAATAATCAAAGGCAGATATTTCTGCTGTTGCTGTTTACCATTGATTTTAGCACCAATGGGAGTTGTAGATGTACGAGAGCCTTTTGTAGTTGTGGAGCTTCTCTGATAGCCTGTGTTCATGTAGCCTTCATTGTCATAACAGATATACAGCATTTTTTCATTTCTTTCTGCTGCTGCCGACAGACTCTGGAAACCACAATCCGCTGTTGCACCATCACCAGCCACTGCAATAATATTTACATCACCACGCCCCTTTTTTTCGTACATCTGACTCAGCCCAGTCAAAAAAGAAGCTGTATTATCCAACAGAGGGATATGAACTGGAATTTTTAAACCATTGGAATAGTTCCAGCCAACAACGCCAGCACCAGCCATGCAGCCGGGAGGAATACCAATAATTGTATTTTTTCCAGCCACCTGCAGAACCGTTCTTAAAATCAATTCGCCGCCGCAACCCTGACAGGCAGACATACCGGGGGTAACCATATCTTCAGATTCACGCAATACATCAATATAATTCATCCACAAAACCTCCTTATTCGTTCATAAACCATTTTGTGGTCTTTTCACCGGATTCATTTTTCTGTGCATCCAGCTGTGTGATAGTATCCAGCATATTTTGCAGAGAAATATCTGCACCACCCAGACCGCCGATAGCAGAGAAGTGAGCATATTTTTCATCTACATCTACAATAGCTGCTTTTACTTCCATATGCATGGGGCCTTGGCTCCAGCCAAAACATACAGAACGATCTACGACAGCAAAGGCTTTTTTGCCTTGCAGCGCCTGCGCAATGCGCTTTGCAGGGAAAGGGCGAACAAATCTCAGTTTAATCAGTCCTGCCTTGATACCTTTTTCTCTAGCAATATCTACAGCATCCATACCTGTGCCTGTCATACCTGCAATGGTAATCAGAATAACCTCAGCATCTTCTGTCCGGTATTCAGAAATGGCGCCGCCATAGTAACGACCAAATTTATCTCCAAATTCTTTATCGATTTCTTCGATTACATCCAGAGCCTTTTCCATAGCATCCAGATGACTTTTTCTATATTTCATCAGCAGTGGTCCTGGTGTCAGAGGGTCCAGTGCAAAGGGTTTTTCGGGGTCCAGTACACAGTGGGCAAAAGAAGGTGCAGGCAGAAATTCATCTACTTCTTTCTGATCTGGCACATCCACACCCTCTGTTAAGTGGGAGCTGTAGAAGCCATCATAACATACATTTACAGGAATCAGCACATCCGGATGTTCTGCCAGTTTATATCCCTGAATAACCATATCCATAATTTCCTGATTGTTGTCACAAAAAACCTGAATCCACCCCGCATCTCTGACAGAAATGGCATCCTGCTGTCCACTCCATACAGTTTCCGGTGAAGTCATTTCTCTAGTTGCCAGAGCCATAACCATAGGCATACGCAGTGTAGACATACGGAAGTAAGGCTCATACATCAGCGCCAGACCCTGTGCTGATGTTGCAGTGAACACTCTACCGCCGCCAGCTACTGCCCCTTGAACTACACTCATTGCAGAATGTTCAGATTCCACTTGGACCAGATTTGCATCCAGCTGACCATTATGAACTTTTTCTGCCAGACCTTCTACAACAGAAGACTGGGGTGTGATGGGATAAGCCGCAACAAGATCAGGACGGCACAGTGCCGCCGCTTCTGTTGCTGTGTAGTTACCGGTAAGAACTTTGATTTTACCCATTATTCCTGACCTCCTTCTGATACCATTTCGATTGCTTTTTTAGGACATTCTTCTGCACAGATACCACAGCCTTTGCAGAAATCATATGTAATATAATATTTTTTATCTTCTGTTCCTTTGATTGCACATACGGGGCAGTATGCCAGACACATACCGCATTCGATACATTTTTCCTTGTTCATCACAGGACGAAATACTCGCCAGCTTGCTGTATCCAAAACATACATCCCGTCATCACCAATGGGTGTAATGTGTAAACGTTCCGCCATAATATCCCTCCTATTATTCTTTGATTACCTTTATTTCATCATACGCACGCATAGCCGCTTTTCTATTGCTTTCTCCAAACGTCTTTGCGATTTCATCAAAAAGACCTTCTTTATCTACCAAACCTGTGATCTTTGCAAATGCACCAAGCATAGACGTGTTGGGAATGTTTTTACCAAACAGTTCTTCAGAAATACCTGTTGCATCTACAGTAGCCACAACACCTACAGTCTCGGGAACCAGCAATTCTTCTGCAGTCTTTTTAGAGTTTACAATAACGATACCACCATCCTTCAGACCTTCATAAGTTGCAGGCAAAGTCACCAGAGAATCATCCATGATAACCAGAATATCAGGATCATATATCTGCATCTTACGACGAATTGGAGTATCTGACAGCCTCAAATAGCCAAAAACTGGTGATCCTTTGCGCTCTACCCCAAAAAATGGAATAAACTGACCATAACTGCCACCTGCTACAGCTGCTTTTACAACCAACTGAGATGCTTTTACGACCCCCTGACCGCCACGACCGTGTAAACGAATTTCTTTCATGCGCTCACTTCCCTTTCTCACTTAATAAATTATTTATTTTATTTGTCACTCTTTACTTCTTTATGCATATTAAAGATACTTATAAAGAGTAGTTTCGTTTTTCATACCAATACCTATTTAAAAAAATGTCTTAAAAATAGCTAGTTTTTAGCATTGCTTCTCTTTTTTATGCTTTTATTCTTCACTATCATCTTTTTTCCTTATCAATCATTTATACCACAAAACCATTCTTCTCCCATTGGTTCATCTCGAAAAATTGCTTCATCCATTTCTTTTAAGTCAGAAGAAATCAGAGGTCTAAATTCCATTTTTGCAATAATATCCTTTTCCACATCAACACCAGGAGCATATTCTGTCAACATCAGACCTTCTGTTGTCCAGAGGAAAACCGCTCTTTCGGTAACAATCATGACCTTCTGTTCATTTTTTATAGCCATTTCCCCGCTGAATGTAATCTGCTCCACCTGTTTTTTGAATTTCATGACATTCCCATCTTTTACAATATTCAGTTTGCCATTTTCCACTCTTATATCAGACTTCCCTGCTGTAAAAGTACCTGTAAAAATAACGAAGGGTGTAGACTGTGAAATATTTATGAATCCTCCAGGTCCTACTACTTTTCCATTAAACTTGGAAACATTCAGATTGCCCTTTTCATCCATTTCAGCTAAACCAAGGACAGCCATATTCAAGCCGCCACCATCGTATATATTCAGAATATCTGCCATTTTGTAAAATGCTTCTGGGTTGATACTACCACCTAGCGCCAGACCGCCCAGCGGCACACCACCCAGAACACCAGATTCAATGGAAAGTGTGAATTTTGAAGATACACCTTCTTCCGCTGCAACCGCAGCAATTGCATCAGGCATACCAATGCCTAGATTTACTAAGGTATCTTTTTTCAACTCCAGTGCTGCCCTTCTGCCACAGATTTTTCTTTCGCTTAAAGGCATTTTTTCGATCTCATCAAAGGGAATTCTAATGTCACCAGTCAATTCAGGCATATAAACATCACTGGTAAAAGTTTGAGGATGATTTTCAGGAGCTGCTACAACAACATAATCCACCATAAATCCATGTATTTTTACATCTCTGGGGTCGATACTTCCTTTCGTAACAATTTTTTCCACCTGTACGATAACAGTGCCTCCGCTGTTGTGGGTAGCCGCTGCCATTTCCATCTGTTCCCCGTGGATTGCTTCTCTTTTCATGGAAATATTGCCATCTTCATCTGCATAGGTTCCTCTAATAACACAGACATCTAAAGGAGCCGCTTTGTAAAATAGACATTCTTCCCCATCTACTTCTATCAGAGAAACAATATCTCCACCTTTTTCTTTTGTTAGTTCATTTCCCTTAGAACCTTCTATACGGGGATCTACAAAGGTTCTCAAGCCAGCCTTTGTGATAAGCCCTGGTTTGCGACTTGCTACAATTCTCAGCCAATCTGTAATCGTTCCCAGAGGAATCATATAGCTAAAAATTTTATTTTCTGCAGCCATTCTTGCAATATCAGGCTCCAAACCAAAATGGGAACAGATCACACATTTCAAAAGTCCATCTACTGCCAAGCGATTAATACCTCTTTCACCTTTATCGCCTACACTTACACCTTTCAGCAGTGTCATATCTTTCGGATGACCTGTTTCTTCAAAAGAAGAACGAACCGCTTTCAATACTTCTTCAGGGCAACCATATCCCAAGAAACCACCAAAGGCAACTCTGGCGTTATCCGGTATCAATGCTGCCGCTTCCTTCGCCGTAATTATTTTTGCCATTCCGCCTCTCCTTTCTCTATATTAAATTTAATTTACTATATAGAACTTATTTATTATTATATAGCAACTTGTTTTCTTGTCAATTGTTTTCAAAAATAATTTTTAGATTTGACGAACCTTTATTATCTTGTTATACTAGTCCAATAAAACATGTATTTGACAAATTGTTAGTAATCGATTTTTATAGTAATTTCTAACCACTTTTTATTTCAAAAAACAATCTTTGATATTAAAAAATGAGGAGGGGTTTATTTGCATCAAAATAAACAAACTGATGGTAAATATATACTTAGTTCACTGGATAACGCACTTTGCATTTTGAATCTTTTCGTACCACATTCAGAATTAAGCACTGCAGAAATCTCTGAACTCTCCGGCATAAATAAAAGCACCGTTTTTCGATTTTTGGTAACATTAGAGAACAGAGGCTTTCTCATTCGCAATGAAAAAAATAAGTATCAATTAGGACTGAAATTTTATTCTTTTGGACAATTGGTATATACCAGAATGGAACTGATCTCCATCATTCATCCATATCTTGAGCAACTTACCAAAGAAACCGGAGAAACATCCCATTTGTGTATTTTGGAAGATGGTTATCATATTGTTTTCCTGGATAAGGCATTGGGAACATTAGCCCTAAAAATGGATACACCTTTGGGAATGCGGCTGCCTGCCCATCTTACCGGAAGTGGAAAAGCCATTTTGGCTTTTGAATCTGAACAAGTAATTAATCAATATATCAAACACACAGACTTTGAGCCAAAAACTGATTCTTCTATCAAGTCTGCAAAAGAATTTCTGTCAATTTTGGATGAAATCCGCAACCATGGCTATGCTTGTGATAAAGAAGAATTTGAAGTTGGCTTGACCTGCTATGCTGTACCAATACTAGATGTTTTCGGTCGTCCAATCGCAGCAATCAGTTCCTCTGGTCCAACAACGAGAATGGTCAACAATCAAGAACAGTATATAAAATCACTGACAGCAATTCTCCAAAAAATCCAACAAAAATTAATCTGAGCGAAAATATCCGTAATAGAAAGCTCAATGTGGATAATTATCAGAATATCCATAGCGAATATCTTGAGCGGTCTTAGAGCTGAAAAAAGGCGGGGGACTAGGCCCTCACCTTTCCTTATAATCAAACCAATAGTCACCGACAGGTGTATTTTCCGAAATATCTGCAATAGAAAGTTCGATGCCCGAATAGTCACCGAAATATCTATAACAAATATTTTGAGCGGATTCTTCGAGACCGTTTCAAGTTTTGTGTAAACGTTAAAAACTGATATAAGATTTGTGAATAGTTACAAATGGGCAGAGCCGATTTTTCAGGTTCTGCCCATATCTGCATTATACAGGAGTTTTGGGGCATGTCAATAAAACCTGCCTAAAACAGACGTTTTTACAGGTTGCGTCCCATCGACGTTCTTCAAAATAGATTTCCAGCTGAGAATGAATCTGCCCCCAATCCTGCCGGTGACCGGTCCATTTTTTCGTGATATCCATGGTTGCCAGGTATAGCATTTTCAAAAGGCTGTCATCCGACGGAAAAACCGTTTTGCTTTTGGTCACTTTCCTGAGCTGGCGGTTGAATCCTTCAATGGCATTTGTGGTATAAATCAGGCATCTTACTGCCTCCGGATACTTGAAATAAGTGGACAGGGTTGCCCAGTTATCATGCCAGGATTTATAGATTTTCGGGTACTTGGAATCCCATTTATCTTTGAACAATTCTAACTCATTTAAAGCTGTTTCTTCCGTCGGAGCCGCATATACAAGCTTCAGATCAGCCATCAGTTTTTTGATGTCTTTGTAGGAGACAAACTTCGTTGAATTACGGATCTGGTGAATGATACACTGCTGAATCTCTGTTTTTGGATAAACAGCCTCGATTGCCTGTGGAAATCCATTTAAACCATCAACGCATGCAATCAGGATATCCTCAACGCCTCTGTTTTTTAATCCATTCATGATAGAAAGCCAGAACTTTGCGCTTTCGTTTTCTCCAACATACATTCCAAGGACATCTTTTTTTCCATTCATGTCGATACCAAGAGCAATGTAAACCGCACGTTTTACAATACGTCCTTCGCTGCGGACATGATAATGGATTGCATCCATAAATACTACAGCATACACTTCTTCCAGAGGACGTTCCTGCCATTCTTTTACAATAGGCAGGATTTTATCTGTGATCCTGCTGATTGTGCTGTCAGAAATATCAATATCGTATAATTCACGCATGTGGGATTCAATGTCTCCAGTTGTCATTCCCTTGGCATACATGGAAAGTATTTTTTCTTCCATGTCCTGAGTTACGGTATTCTGATATTTTTTAATCAGCTGTGGTTCATAATCACCGTTACGATCCCTTGGAATCGCCACATCCATATCTCCATAACTGGTGTGCATGGTTTTGCTGGAATGTCCATTTCTACTATTGTCTGTTTCTTTGTTTCGGTAGTCATACTTGGAATATCCTAATTCTTCGTCCAGTTCTTCATCCAAAGCACCTTCCAAAAGGACAGACATCATGTCACGCATGATGCTGTTTACATCGGTGCTGTCTTTGATGCTGATATCATTATTTTTCAGATAGTTACGCATCATTTCTCTCATTGCTGCTTTTTGTGGGCTGTCTTTTCTTCTTGCCATAAAAATAACCTCCAAACTGAGTAATTTTATCTTACATCAGTTTGGAGGTTTACACAAACTTTGGGATGCTCCCAAAAAATGAATTTCTGGCTAATTTATACTTGACTTTTCATAGCTGGTCTCCTGATGCAAAAAAGAGCAGATATAGCATCCGCTCTTCTTGTGTTTCCTATTGTATTTCACTATTCCCACTTCGGGACACCGTGTCCCGAAGTACAACTTCTTCTTTTATCAACAAATTCCTCTATCGTAACAAGTCCAACAATGTATATTCCCCTTTTGGCACTTTTGAAATCTCATGATGTTTTTTTATAGCAGCTACAAGCACCATCGGATCAGCAAAGTAGCTTTTGACAAATCTATAAGATTTTACATCTGCCATCCTTAGATCCTCTTTACAGAAATCACTGGGCTTTTTCCGTGATTTCTTATATTCCTTATACTTATTCTCATTATGGATGATCAACATCTCTATTTCTGGAGCAGTTACTACATTTATAACGTCCACTTTGCCAGCATAGGCCTTACTGAGTTTAAAATTTTCGCCTCTTGAATCAAGGATTCTAATAACAGAAATTTTGTCCTTAAATCCCTTTCTCAAATATTTTTCTTCAAATTTTTTGGCTTCTCGACAACGGATTACTTCTTCCTCAATCATCTCTTCTCTATTAAAAATCAAAAGGTTATAATCCAGAAGTATGTCCATGATAGCATTTTCGGCCGAACCTTCACAAATACATGCCTTATAATTTGCTAATTCCATAGGCACCTCCTACATAAGTGCTAAGGCAATGCTCTTCTTTAACCGCATATAAGCCTCATATGTCGGAGTTGTTCCCTCAAGGAAACCGCTCTGGTATGCATCACTTTTCTTAATATCGTTTCTTTTCAATATATTTGATAGATTCTCCACCGTAATACCATTACGATTTCTAGTGATAAAAATGCTGTCGTTGCGATCATATTCATCCAGTAACTCTGGATAATGTGTAGAGAAAATAAGTGTGCCACCATTTTTATTCAGTTTACTATCCATGAAGAACCGAATCAATGTTATTACAATTTCTTTATTAAAGTGATTCTCCACTTCATCTATAACCATATACCCGCCGCTTTGTAAGACTTCCTGTGCCAAGGTAAATGTAATCATTCCTTTTACTGTACCGGATGAAAGATAATTATTCAATTCTACCGGATTATTAAGAAGAATTTCCTCCTTATCCTTGAACTTCAAATGGATTAATGTTTTATTTTCATTTTCATCAAAGTGCAGCTTCTCAATCGTCGGATCTAAGAACATAATAACTTCTGACGGAATTTCTTCTGAGAATGTAAGAACATTTTCATTCGTATATTTCAAGAGATTAACAATACACACATGCTCTTTCGCCTTCTTATTTCTGGCAATCATAATACTTACATCATCTGGCAAAAAGTCCTCCTGACTACTTCTAACCATTGCAGGCTCTTTACCTTCAAAAATGAGCATCCCCTTACGGGTAGTCACCTCATCTACGTCTTTTATCCATAAAGATTCTGAAAGGATACTGTAACTCGTTCCTTCCGGCTTGCTTTTTCGGGAAGTAATTATCGTTTCCAATCGGCAGATTTCATTCAACTTTCCAGAAAAGAAATACATATTCAATTTGACCTCTTTTGCATCACCCAATATATCTCTAGTCTCTATATGGTTTATTGGCTCATTATTGATTATATCTAAAGCAAGCAAAATAACCTTCAAAACAGATGTCTTTCCGGATGCATTGATACCTATAAACCCCGTTGCAGAATTCATATAAATATTTGAAAATAATGGATACAAAATATTCTTTTGTTCTTCAGCGACCCTCTGCTGTGCATAAAAAGATAAATCCAGTTTTTCCTTGAATAATGGTAGCCCTTCCGCTGTAATACGAAGAAGTTTCATAGTTACCTCCTGACTTATAAACAGATTTTTCGTTTTTATCCTCTATATATATGTAGTATATCACCGCACATAAAATTTATCAACGCATTTTTCGTTTTTATTTTTCACAGATTTATCCTATAAATACACAAAAAGATCCAACATATTCCGAGTTTCAAGGAAACAGATTGAATCTTTATCTTCTCTTTTTGTAGAAGTGTAGTCCAGTAAATAGTTTCTAATCCACCATCCATTTTTAATATATTAGGTTTGAAAACTGACTTTCAAATTTCTTTATTTCTTTTTCAATTACGACATCCAGTTTATCTTTAGGAAATCCCATCTCCAACCAGATTATATAACGAAACATCCACTCAAGTTTAATTGCATAAAAACCGCATTGTGCTCCGCCAAGCACCCCGTTCTGTTTAGCATTAACATGAAAAACTTTATTTCTTGTTTTTACAATTTTCTGAATCAGAGTCTTTCTTCTTCGATATTCCCTAGAAAAAATCGTTTTTCCATATGTTTCTATAAGAGCCGTCATATAACATGCAAAGGACTTTTTACCACGAATTGACAATTCGAATTTCTCTTTACAATTCTCGCACTGCACTGTTCTGGTTGTATTATTCTCTGATTTTACTATGATTTTCTTCTCTTTCTCTAACCTTTTTCCAAAAGCTTCAAAACACTCTGCCAGCATGGAAATTCGCACATCCGCTGTTAATCCATTCAAACAATTAGCAAATAATGCTACCTGGTTAATTATTCCCAATGAAGATTGTAATTTAAGCCACTTTAAAAAATATCGCTTATATTCTTTATCTGTCAGTTCCAAAGGAATTTTATGCTTATACTTTTCACTGAAAAAATAAGGAAGTTCAACATCCGTAATGGAATTTGTAACATCAATACCATCTGTCTCACATTTTTTCATACAATAAAAAGCACCATCTACCAAATATTCATATCTTCTTATATCTCCAAGATAATGATATATTTTTTCAAAAGTTGTTGGAGTATCAACTGATATACTTATTTTTTTCTCATCACCAATTACAGCAATTTCTATCGTATAAGTAACATGGTCTTTTTTAAATGAGAAACAACTTTTTTCAAAACATATTTGTGTACTATTAATGCCTCTCCATTCTAACGACAAATGCCTCTGTGTCTTTAATTGGTCATATGTAGTATTTTCAGTCATCCAATAGTTTCCTCCTTTCTGCAAGCTTCTTTTAATATACCACAACAACCCTTGCTTTACTACATAAGAAAACGCTCCTTAATCACAGTTCATCATTTCAACTTTTCTATATTTTATACCACATGGAGTATCCTCTAAATCATAGGCTGCTTACCCATGGCTTTTAAAATTCCCCTCACATCTTCCAGAAATCAACTGTTCCGCATACAGCAATTCCAACGCCGCATCACAACAGTTCGTTCTGAACCCCCAAAGCAAATCACCCATTCTTCTTATACTCTCGTTTTTTCTACGATAATATGTACTCCTTGAAAAATCCCGGAACATTTCAGAAAGCTTTTCCACGATTTCATCAACGCCACTAATTTCCTGCGAAGATAAATAAGTATAATACAATACCCAATAGCACTCCTCGCCGTTCCGATATTTCTCCCGCAGCAAAGCAACTGCGCTATCTATAATCCGGAGCATGTTTCTACTTTTATTGATGCTTCGGATTCTGGCTGCGACATCAGATGCAGGAAGATCAAGACCTGCTTCATACGATAATTCCAGAAACTCCTCGATTGTGTTTCCAAACTCTGCCTGAAAATTTACATTTGTCTGAAATACAGAGACTTCCAGACTCCATACCACATCTCTGTAATGTTCCAGCAACAACCGCGTATTATGAAAAATCACTTTATCATCCTTTTTCATTTTATCCCTCCTGATACGAAAAAAGAGCAGATAAAATATCTACTCTTCGTCTCACAAACCGTATTCTGCTTTTCTTTCTCACTTTGGGACACCGTGTCCCAAAGTCCTTCTCCTTCCACCTTGGGACACCGTGTCCCGAAGTCCTTCTCCTTTCACCTTAGGACACCGCGTCCCGAAGTCTTTCTCTTTCTACCTTGGGACACCGTGTCCCGAAGTTACTCCTCCATAACCATATCGTGCTGCACCGCCATCGTATAATATGTATCCATCGTAGCCGTTGCATTAAACAGACTTGTCAAAATATATGCCTTGATATTCCCAATCCTGCTTGCAGTCTGCTCCAGACAATACAAAACATACTCCACATGATCCTGCCCGATGCACAGAAACCGATTCTTCACTAACTGATACGGATAATCTGTTCCGCCAATCCTCAAAACCTTTCTGTTGACCGCCAGTACCTCAACCATCAGCTCCACCATCTCATCCAGCATCCGCCTTTGCATGATGGGCAGATTGCTGTACAACGTTTTATAGCTGATATTTTCTTTCACAATCCTGCGATACACCTCTGTCACATCCATCTCTCCCCCTTCCCTTTTGGGATAGATGGGATAGATTGATTCAGTATCATTGTATTCAGTCTTATTCTTTTCAGTATTATTTGTTGGTGCTTCATTGCCACTCTTGGACAGTATTTCTGTGCCATTCCGGATATGCAAATTTTTACCACTCTGTAATGGCAAATCCGCACTACCTTGGAGTTTCTCCCCATTGCCTCTCTGCATTGGTACAGCTTTACCTGTTTGGAAAGAATCCTCTGCACCTGTTATAAGTGGCATTTCCTTGCCACTCTGCAATGGCAGAACCTCTCCCTGCTCCTGCTTCTCCTCTTTCTGCGAAATATCCTCCTGCACTGCAATAAAATTTTTCAAATAAATCAAGTCCGGTCTGCCTAAGCCTTGCCTTTTCCTCTCAATCAGACCAATCCCCGATTTTGAATCCAGTTCCGCCATCAGCGAGCCTGCCTTCCTCTGGCAGCACTCAAATTCCTTCATAACCTCTTTTAGGGTAAAAATAATATATACTCTATTATTCTGATCCATCCATTTATTTTCTCTGGATAAAGACATTCTGTCCAGCATAATACCATATAGAATTTTGGCATCACTTGAAATTTTCTTGAACCGTTCATCTCGTATCAGAATTTTCGGCAGCCGAAAGAAGCTGAACTGTTCTGCTTGGGAGCCATAAAAATAATCAAATTTAAAAGAATCCTTCATGCCCTTCCTCCTGCCTCCATTTCTCCAATAGCTCTATGATTTTCTGTTCCATTTCCTCTGCGGAGGATTCCTCCGAAAAATACTTCCGAATATTTTTTACAGGTATAGATGTTGCCCTGCTTTTCAGTTTTCTGTCCAACAGGACTTCTTCTACTCTTTCAATAGATACTGCTCCGCTCATCTGTTTCAGCTTTTCCGCCATATCAATATTCGGATAAACTTTATGCTCCAAAATCGCCTCCAGCAAAATATTCTGTTCTGTCTCAGTCAGAAAGGAAAGCTTCTCCGCCGCTCGGAAGGCAATTTTCTTTTGATCTACCAAATCAAGCAAATCCTCCTGCAAATAGGTTAATCTGATGTAGCGTTTGATTTGTCGTCCACTCTTATTATTTTCCTTTCCCAGCTGTTCTGCACTGCTTTCCGAAAATTTCTTTCCCTGATGCTTCAGCGCATCATATTTTATTCTGTAAGCCCAAGCCTTCTCACTATAAAGCAGTTCTTCTCTCTGGTTATTGGAATCCACCATCAGAATTGCGGACTCATCATCTGTCAATTCTCGGATGATAACAGGCATTTCTTCCAGCCCCGCTTTTTCACAGGCTCTTTTTCTTCTGTGCCCGGATATTATTTCATAGCCCCCTAAGGTGCGAGGCCGAACCAATGCCGGTTCCAAAACACCATTTTCTCGAATACTCTCAACTAATTCATCCATTTTCGCATCATCAAGCACACGAAACGGGTGCTGTGCATATGGATAAAGACTCTCCAAAGGAATCATTGTTGTTACATGCTGCTTCGATTCATCCGGAATACCGAACAGGCTATCAATGCTTTCAAATTTAATCTCCTTCGCTGTTCCTGCTCTCATCTTCAAGCACCTCCTTCGTCAATGCCTCATACGCTTGTCCAACCGTTCCATTGGGATCATATTGAAAAATACTTACGCCCTTCGCTGTTGTTTCTGCAGCACGAACAGAGAGGGGAATTTTATTTACAAAAACATTCAGCATTGTTCCATAATTCTCCTCCAGAAGCTCTGTAATATCTCTGGCATTTTTTGTCCTCCTGTCAAACATGGTTACCAGTACACCCTCAACCTCCAAACGAGGATTTAACTGGCGTTTCACCTGTGCGATTGTTTTCATCAGCTGCTGAAGCCCTTTGATTGGCAAGTATGCTGCCTGCACAGGTATCAGAACGCTGTCTGCACACGCCAATACGTTAATTGTAAGCATCCCAAGCGAAGGCATCCCATCAATCAAAATATAATCATAATGCTGCTTTATGCTCTCGATATAGCGTTTCAGAATCAATTCTCTGCTCATGACATTGACTAACGAAATCTCCATTGCAGATAAATCTATATTGGAAGGCAGCACGTCCACTCCCTCGCTATGACGAAGAATTGCATAGTCCTTGTCCATTTCAACCTCATTGATAGTATTCATCATAACAGTTGCAAGCGTATGGTTGATTTCATCCGGATTGATGAATCCTAAACTCGCTGTTAAATCTCCCTGCGGGTCTGCGTCAATCAGTAATACTTTTTTTCCGCACCTTGCTAAACCAATCCCTAAATTCCCACAAGTCGTTGTTTTGCCAACGCCACCCTTTTGATTTACTACTGCAATTACTTTACACATTTCCTCCACTCCTTTTTATCATAAAAACAGTGCCTATTCAGACAATACCTCTTTACAGTTTTCTGATGACCGGTCGCTTCAAACTGTCTAAATTTTCTGTTTTACACTGCTATTTACAATAGGCGCGGCGCTATGTCTCCCGTATTGAAAAAAAGGCACTCAAAAAGCTACGTGCCGCTTTTCAGTAAAAATCAGGGCTTTGCCCTGCTACATATCCCATTCCTATCCACTTTTTTGCAATCAAAAAAGCAGCTCCCCTTCAGAAACTGCTTTTCCGTTTATTCATTATTTTATTATTTTATTTTTAGAAACCATTTCCGCTATCATGTAGTTTTATATCAGCAAAAACGATTCCTCCTCAAATTGCTTCAGATGAAATATTACACACCACTCCACATCATCCGTCACGGGTTCAAAGTGCAGAGAAGAATAAATCGTATGCAACTTTTTCTCTGCGTCATCCGTTTCACAAACCACATTCCCAAAGTAAACCATACCATTTTGCGCTTCCGGTGCGAAAGGCTCTGTATTTTGGGCAATTTTTATCGGCTTATCACTTTCTGCGCAATCATAGATGGAAATATCCTTCCCCTGTTCAGGAAAAACGGTGTAGCACATGGCGGTAAGATGCATCGGGTACAGCCATTGTTCTGAACCGGGCAGCTCCTGCTCCATCGTCTATGGCTCCAACGCCTGCACCGTCAAGGTATATTCTGTTCCGTTCATCGGATGAACAAAGGAAAACGAATCTCCCGGCGCATACAGCTTAAAATGCGGTCCCGGCACATCGCATGCCTGCTGCTCCATCGTAAGGGAAAGCGTTTTTATTTCGGTTTCATTTGCCCACGGAAATGCATACCTGTAAACCGCCCATCCGTAGGACAAATCCAAGCCATAGTGTTTCAATGCCCGTTCCGCTTCCGGTTCATGAAGCAGCCCCTCCGGTACGCAGGGATTGAAGCACACCCCACTCCCATGTGTCATCTGCATGGTTTCCCCATTCAGCTCCAATCGGGGATTGAAATGCAGGCAAAGCGGATTATCCAAATCCAACTGCATCCGCTGCTCTTGGCTGATATGTGTGCAGGAATCATTTTCCGCGCTCAAGTTCCATTTTTTCATAAAGTCGCGAATATCCTCAACCTCAACACGCCTGCAAAACTCCATGACAAGCCCCTTTTCACAGGCATATACCGCAGGAATCACCCAATGATATCCCGCCCAGTCAAATTCCCTGTCGAGCCGAATTTCCGTTCCGGCACGCGCCCCTTTCGGCTGTCCCCAGAAATTATTGTCAAAATAAACCTTCCATTCACGCGTATCTTCCCCGATTGGGATAGCAGCCACACCTTCATACGAAAAATCTCCAACTACCTTATCCATCCAATCCCTCCTTCGCAGCATCCGCTTCTTCTTACGGATAGTGTAACAGAAGTTCAACCGCTTATCAACGCAAAGAAGCCTCTCCTTTTGCAATCAAAAAAGCAGCTCCCCTTCAGAAACTGCTTTTCCCTGCTTTTCTCTTATTTAAAATGGCTGCCGTCTGCGATAATACGCAGTGCGTTTTTCAATGCGGTCACTTCCTCTTCCGTAAAGCATTTCAAAACTTCTTCGTTTACTTCATCAATGATTTCCGTAATCGGCTCCTGCAGCTGCTTCCCCTTTTCTGTCGGCACAACGCGAACCTCTCGTCTGTCCTCCCGATTGATGACACGGTCAATCAGACCTTTTTTCTGCATACGATCCAACACACCGGAAATCGTCGAGGTTTCCAGACAGAGAATCTCGGAAATCTGCTTCGGCGTTGCAAATTCTCTCTGCCACAGACAGCTTAACACCCCATACTGGGAAGGTGTCAGGTCATATTCCGAAAGCTTGCCGCTGAGAAACTGAAAAACCGTATGCTGTGAAGTTGTTAATAAGTAATTGATACATTGTGTAAGTTCCATAAAATTTACCGTTCTTTCCTTTAGAATACTAATTATTATGGTAGCTTTTTTTCGACAAAAAATCAAGAGTTATTTTGCATCCAAACGAATTATTTTACATCGGAGGGACGCTTGCGCAGCATGTCAAATTTTTTCACAGGCTTTTCAAATTTCACCTGCAAAAGCTCCTGCGGATGCGGCGCGGATGCAACTGCTTCGCCGTTCTGGTTGCGGATTTCCGTTACCTTCATGGCATAGGAATCCCCCTGTGCGGGCATGACCTCAATTTCCTCGCCGACAGAAAATTTATTTCTCTGCTCCACCCATGCGAAGCCGGTTTCCTCATTCCAATCCTCCTGCACCATGCCGATAAAATCGTACTCGCGGATATAGGAATTATTGGTGTAAACCTGCTGATTGCCGTCAGGCTTGCCATAATAGAAGGCTGTGGTGTAATCTCTGTGGCTCGCCTTGGAAACCTCTGCCAGATAATACGGCAGACGCTTTTCATAGAGCTTCGGATCAGCGAAATAATCATCGATCGCCTGTCTGTATGCCTTCACCACCGTGCCGACATAAAACGGCGTTTTCATGCGCCCTTCGATTTTCAGGCTGTAAATCCCTGCCTTTGCAATATCGGGGATATGCTCAATCATGCACAGATCCTTGGAATTATAAATATACGTTCCTCTTTCGTTTTCCTCAATCGGCATATATTCGCCCGGTCTGGTTTCCTCCACCAGATGATATTTCCAGCGACAGGGATGCGCACACGCCCCCTTATTCGCATCTCTGCCTGCAAGATAATTGCTCAGCAGGCATCTGCCGGAATAGGAAATGCACATTGCGCCATGCACAAAGGCTTCGATTTCCATATCCTCAGGAATGCTGTCGCGAATCTGGCGGATTTCCTTCATGGAAAGCTCACGCGCCACCACAACACGCTGTGCGCCCAGCTTATACCACATCTGTGCGGATTTATAGTTCGTGTTATTCGCCTGCGTGGAAACATGAATCTCCATATTGGGAACAGCTTCCTTTGCAACAGAAAATACACCCAAATCGGAAATAATCAGCGCATCTACGCCGATGGCTTCCACCGCCTTGAAATAGTCCGCCATCCCTTCAAAATCGGGGTTATGTGCGAAAATATTTGCTGTTACATAAACCTTTACGCCATGGTCATGGGCAAATTTTACCCCCTCCGCCATGGTATCTATATCAAAATTTTTTGCCTTGGCACGCAGACCATACGCCTCGCCGCCGATATAAACGGCATCCGCACCATAAAGCACAGCAATTTTCAGCTTTTCTAAATCGCCCGCAGGTGCCAATAGCTCCAGTTTCTTTTTATTCTGCATTTTTGGTTTCTCCTTCTGTTTTGGTTTCGGGGATAATTTCCTTTTTCTTATAGCACAGCGCTACCCCGTCCCCGATGGGGATGATAGAGGTTTCCAGTGCATCATGATGGGTAATCTCCCAGAGGAAATTCCGCAGACGCTTATGAATGGTACGCTGTCTGCGCGGCACGCTAAAGCGCGTCTGTGCAATCGTGCCGCCCTGCAGCACGTCATCCACAATCAGAAGACCGCCCACAGGCAGAAGCCGCAGGCAGTGCGGCAGGAACGCCTGATACTGCCCCTTCGCCGCATCCATGAAAATCACATCGTAGGGGCCTTCCAGTGTCGGCAGAATATCCGCCGCATCCCCCTCCAGAATTTTGATTTTATCCTCCAGACCCATGCGCTTAATGTTCACACGGGCATCCTTCAGCATCACCTCATAGCGGTCAATCGTGGTAACGGTACCCTCCTCAGGCAGATAGCGGCACATCAGCCCTGCGGAAAAGGCTACAGCTGTGCCGATTTCCAGAATATTTTTCGGCTTCTGCATCGTCAGAAGCACACTTAAAAGCCGCGCCACCTCGGGCGGCACGATTGGTACCTCTGCCGCAATCGCTTCCTTCTGAATCTCGCCCAGAACGCCGTCATACATCGGCTGTACGCTGCGCAGATAGGCGTTCATCGTATCATCGGTTACATAATTCATTTTTCATCTCTCCTGATTTTTACTGTGCGCTGGCGTTATATGCATTCTTCGCCGCCAGGAATTCATCATAGGTCTTGCAGAAAACATGGTTATCCTTCCCCACTGCCTCCACAACATAATACAGATAGTCATTATCCTCAGGATACAGTGCTGCCTTAAACGAGGATTCTCCGGGGTTTGAAATAGGCCCTAAGGGCAGCCCCTTATTCTTACGGGTATTATAGGGAGAATCTGTTTCCAGCTCGGCTGTTGTCAGCTCGCCGCTGGTCTTTCCTACGGCATAAAGTACGGTTGCATCAATGCCAAGGGACATATTCTCCTTCAGGCGGTTATAGATTACCCCTGCCGCTGTCGCGCGTTCCGCATCCACCTTAATTTCCTTTTCAATCATGGATGCAACGGTTACGATTTCATCCAGCGTATGCCCGCTGTCCGCAACTGCCTTCTGATATTCCTTAGTATACATCTGTTCGAAGCGCGCAAGCATCATATCAATGATATCATGTGCCGTCATGCCCTCATGCAGAAGATAGGTATCGGGGAAAAGATACCCCTCCAGCTTGTATTCTCTGTCAGGCAAATCCTTAAGGAAATCATAATCAAATGTACCCTTGTTACATTCCTCAATAAATTCATCCGCGGTGCAAAGCTCTGTTTCCGCAACCTTTGCCGCAATCTGCTTCACGGTATAGCCCTCCGGAATCGTCACCTTCAAATCCTCAGAGGTTTTGCCGCTTTGCAGCAGCTCCATAATCTGCCGCTTCGTCAGCCCTGTATCAATATCATATTTCCCATGCTTATATGTGCCGTCATAGCCCTCCAGCCTGCTGGTCAGCTTAAAGCCGAATACGCTGTGAATGAGCTTGTTTTCCTTCAAAATTTTTGCAATTTCATCTGTGCCTGCTCCTTCCGGAATGGTAACGGAGACGGTTTTCCCCGTCAGGTTCATTTCCTCTGTAGGAGGGTTCATCATGTGGTTCATGAAAATGAAGGAACCAATCCCGATAATCAGCGCAACCGCAATGAGAAGCAGCCCCTTGGAAAAACGTGTCAAATGGCGTTTTTTATGGTGCTTTTTCCTGCTGTGCGTCGCTCTTTCCGCTTCTCTCATTCTGCGCGCCCTCTGCTCCTCGTGCGGAACGCGCTCTCTGCTGCGGGGGACCTCTGTCTGTCCTCTCTGCTGTCCTCTCTGATGAGAGGTTCTCTGATAGGTGTCCTCTCTTTCGTAGGAATTCTCATAGGAATTCTGCAAAAATTCTGCCCTTCTTGCGGCTGTCCGCTGTTCGTATGCTGTCATATCGTTTTCCGCATCTATCTTCCGTCCGGGCAGCTCTGTATGATGCTCCGAAGAAAAGCGCAGAGGACGGCGTTCCTCTCTGACAGGATATCTTGTATGCCCATCTACGGCTTCTCTGCGCGGATATCTGGTTTCTGCTTCTATGTTTTCTTTATCGAATCTATCATCCATACATGATACTCCTTTCCTTATTCCATCATATCATTATACCGTTTTCTTCTCCGGCGCACAACCTTTTCTTTTTCGACATTCTGCGAAGGCGAGCATAAAAAATGCCCTCAGAGAAGTTCTAAGGACATTTCCATTTTTATTTTCTTTTTTTCAGGCAGGCATAGTGCAGCTTCAGCCACATGCCGAGGCTTTTTTTCATATCCTGCCCCGTCAGATGATAGAGAAAGCGGTCTAGGGCGCGTTCCTCAAACGGCTCAAGCACAATGCCGCCGTATACTGTTTTTTCCAGCAGACTGCAAATCCGCTGATATTCCCCTTCGGAAACCGCAGGCAGGCGCAGGGTTAAGGCGCGGTCGGTTTTCTCCGCTTCCCAGCCCAGAGCCGCATCCACACCCCAGAGCGCAAGCAGCCGGAACAGCTTATCCTTTTTGTAGAAAATGCGTTCCTGCGGCGTGAAGCTACGATAGCGCTCCTTTTCGCGCCACAAAAGAACCATCCGCAAAAGCTCCAGCAGGCAAAGCAGAAGCGTTGCAAGCAGCATCAGTACACCAAGCACACCAAGTCCAATCTCTGCCGCATAGAGCACCAATCCGCCACGCCGTTTTGCAGCATCATCTGGCGGAAGGTAACGATAATTTCCCCCTCCGAGGTGAATTTCACTGCATTGGAAAGAAAATTGATAATCACCTGACTGATGCGCAGCTCATCCCCACAGACATAATCCACAGTAACGCCTTCAAAATTGACCTCGTAGCGAATCCCGCGGCTGTCCAGATTTTTCGCAAACATATCATACAGGCGGTTGCCCAGCGCACGCAGGCTGAACACGCCCTGCTCCAGTTCGACCTTGCCGACCTCGATACGGGACATATCCAGAATATCGTTAATCAGCGCAATCAAATGATCGGAAAGCTCATCCGCCTTTGTAAGGTACTGCATAGCGGGACTGTTCACCTCCAGCTTATTTTCTGCCAGCGTCAGCATACCGATAATCCCATTCATCGGCGTACGAATTTCATGCGACATACGAGAAAGGAAGGTTGTTTTGGAGCGGCTTTCCTCCTCCAGTCTTTCCAGACGCTTTTCATAATCTGCAATCTGCCGATAAAGCTTTGTGATGCGGCAAAAGCAGAATAAATCATATAAGCCATCTGCACTGCGGCTGATGGTCAGCTGCACCCATTCGCCGTTTTTTAGCTGAAAATTCTCAATGAGAGCTGCTTCTCCGTTCCATTCGCGGTATTTTTTCCAGACAGAACCGCCGTCCCCTTCCTCCTGCAAAATATCGGCAAGCGTCATCATATCCTGCTGCACGGCTCCCATAGAAATGCCGAGCAGTGCCGTCATATCTCCGGCTGCCGCAAGCGGCAGTAAATCCTTTCTTCGCAGCACCAGACAAGCCGTGTCCTTCTGGTTGTTCATCTGTGACAGCAAAATATCATCCGTTTTGCGCGGCGCAGGCTGTTTTGTTTTGCCCCATCTGCGGCACACCACTGCGCTTAACAGCAGCACCGCCGCCAATATTTCCACACAGGCAACCACAAGCAGAGAAAAATTCTCTCCCAGGACTGCAAGTAAATCCGTAACCATTGTCATGCTTTCACCGTTCCAATCTCAATCATGCCTTCTATCCGCAGACAAAAAAGTTGTTTTTTGAAATATACATACTAATTTAATATTTTATATCATACAGTACTTTTTCGTCATTTTCAACTGATTTACAGCGGCTTCTTCCTGTATCCGACAGGACACATTATTCTTTTGGAATCTTTTCAAAGTTATTATCAATCTTTTCAATTTTATTAAGTCTGTTGCAGAATTTCATAGCTTTGTTATAATGGAGGATAGACAAAATTCAGGAGGTGAGCCTGTGAATTATCAGGAATGTATTCATTATTTGGAAGAAGATGTTGGCTTTAGTTCTATACCGGGGCTGAAACGCATACAATACCTCTGTGATCTGCTTGGAAATCCGGAGCAAAGGCTTCCTGTGATTCATGTTGCAGGCACAAACGGGAAGGGCTCTGCCGTGGCAATGCTTTCTTCCATATTAAAGGAGGCGGGCTATCGCGTCGGCGCATATACCTCCCCCCATCTGGAGCGATACAATGAACGCTATCTCCTCAATGGTGCGGAAATTTCGGATGATGATTTTGCAAAGGAAATCACCCTCATGCGGCAGCTCTGCGAAAAGCTGGCGGCAGAAGGCAAGCCTGTTCCGACACTTTTTGAAATTACAACCGGTGCGGCGTTTCATTATTTTTATGAAAAGCAGGTGGATGTTCTGATTCTGGAGGTCGGGCTTGGCGGCAGATTTGATGCCACGAATGTTGTTCCCCACCCTCTGCTTTCGCTCATCATGTCCATCAGCATTGACCATACGGATTTTTTGGGGGATACGATTGAAAAAATTGCTATGGAAAAATCCGGCATCATTAAGAAAAATTGTCCTGTGGTGTTGTATTCCCAAGCGGAATTAGTATATAATATCATTAAGGATGCAGCAGCTCGGATGGATGCTCCATTCTATTGTTTGAATGACGCAAAAATCAGGGTCGCTTCGCAAACATTGGAAGGGACTGTTTTTTCTGTCAAAAATAAATGTTTTTCCTTGGAAAATCTGGAATTATCTCTGCTTGGCACTTATCAGCTTGAAAATTGCCTTGCGGTTCTGGAGGCCTGCCTTGTGCTGAACAAAAACGGTCTTTCGATTCCCGAAGGAGCAATTCGCAATGGACTGAAAAATGCCCGTTGGGCAGGCAGGATGGAGCTTTGCGGCAGAGCGCCGCTTGTCATTCTGGATGGCGCGCATAATGCGGATGGGATTCGGCAGCTGGCAAATTCCCTTTCGGTTTATTTCAAGGAAAAAAAGGTTACCCTTATTCTCGGTATTCTGGGGGATAAGGAATATCGGAGGATGGCAGAGCAGATTCTTCCCTTTGCGGAGACGGTGATTCTGACTGAGCCGCACAGCGAGAGAAGGCTGGATGTATTTTCTCTTGCCCGCTCTGTTTCCGATTTCAGCGGTACGGTGGAGATGGAAAAGGAAATTGAGGCGGCGTATGAAAGGGCGCGCACCCTCACCCCTCAGGACGGCATTATTCTTTGCTGTGGTTCCTTATATATGATCGGAGCCATGCGCACCTATCTGAAGCACCGTAAAAACAGCTAAACTGAAGCACATAGAAAAAGTATTTGAAACGGAGGAATGTCCTGTGTTTAATTTTAAAGAAGAATTGAGCAGATATCAGCCCATTCTGGAAATCGACCAGATCGAAGCATCCCTGCATACATCCGAAATGCAGGATCTTCTGGATATCCTACAGCATATTGCGAAGGAGAAAAAGCAGCCCCCCACTCAGGAATAAGCAAAAGGAGAGAATGACATGAAATGCCCGAATTGTGGTTTTAATTTTTCTGAGGGCTGTCGCTGTCCCGATTGCGGCGTAGATGTGTATGTGTTCCGAAAGGCACGCAATGCATCCATCCGTCTTTATAACGAAGCGCTTACCTTAGCCGGAGAAACCGATCTCTCCGGTGCAGCGGCAAATCTGGAACAGAGCCTTCTTTTTGATAAAAATAACATACAGGCGAGAAATCTTCTCGGTCTGATTTATTGCGAAACGGGGCGCATCGGGGATGCCCTCAGACATTGGATTATCAGCTCCTCCCTTCTGCCCGAAGGAAATGCTGCCGCAGGCTATATGGCGTATTTGCAGAAAAACGCCAGAGAAATGGAAAAATGCAATGATGCGGTGCGGATGTATAATCAGGCGATTACCTATCTGAAGCAGGGCAGTGATGATTTAGCCATTATTCAGCTGAAAAAATCCATTGACAATAACCCGAATTTCATTGATGCCTATAACCTGATGACGCTTTGCTGCATTGAGGATAAAAATCTTAAGCGCGCACTGCATTTTAATGAAATCGTGCTGAAACGGGATATTCGCAATCCCCTTGCCCTGCATTATGCACAGCTGATTGGCAATGTGCCCTCTCCCACTCTGAAAAAGGGAGATAAAAATAAAGCCTCTGCGGCAGTCAGCGTGAAAAAAACAGACAGCAATCCGCCCCTTCCCGGCTATAAGCGCAAGGACAGAAGCAGCAGCGTTCTGGAAAAGCACAACATGATTGCCTTTGTAATCGGGCTTGTGATTTCAGCTCTGGTGATTCTGGTGCTGATTGTGCCTGCGCTAAATGAGGATAAGGATGCAAAAATCAAGGAATTGCAGACCGCTGTTGAAAATTATTCCGGTGAAACCAATATGACACCGGAGGAGGTTCTGGAAATGCGGACAGAACTGCAAAAGCTGCAAAAGGAAAACAAGCAGCTGCGTAGCGAGGAAAATAAGCAGGCGAATCTGGAATTGCTGGAAACGGCAGTATCGCAGATGACAGACGGCGATTATGAAGCCTGCATCACCACCTTTGAATCCATTGATACGGTTGGATTTAGTGATGATGATTTGGCGAAATATAATTCTCTGAAGGCGGAGCTTTACCCCAAGGCGGCAGATGCCTACTACACCAAAGGAAAAAGTGATTTCCTAAGCAAAAACATGACAGAGGCAAAGACCGATTTGGAAACAGCCTTGAAATACGCAAGCAACGAAAACTTTGTGGATGACATCTATTACTATCTGGGACAGATTGCAGAGGGAGAAAAAGATACGGCAAGCGCAAAGAAATATTACAACAAGATTATCAGTGATTACCCCGATTCCAATCAGATTGGCAATGCCAGAAACGCATTGGAGGGCTTAAAGGAATAAGCCTAATGGAATAAAAATAGAACACAAATGAAGCCCCTCTTTTCAGAGGGGCTTTTGCTATGCGCTTATTTCATGTATTTATCGTGCAGCTCCTTATACTTTTCGGTATAAGCCTGATTCTGCTTCTGCTGCAGCAGATTTGCACGAATCTGTTCCTTCACCTCATCGAAGGGGGTTACAGATGCGTCCTTCTTATCCTCAACCTTAATCAGATGATAGCCGAACTGTGTCTTTACAGGGCCAACTACCTTGCCAACCTCAGCCGCAAATACCGCCTGATCGAACTCCGGAACCATCTGACCCTTGCCGAATTCGCCAAGGTCACCGCCCTGCGCATTGGAGGGGCAGGAGGAAAATTCCTTCGCGGCATCCTCAAAATAGATATCCCCTGCGGTGATTTTGTTCATGATATCCTGTGCTTTTTCTTCGGAATCCACCAGGATATGCTTTGCATGTACGGTTTCGCCCTTTTCAAAATGCTGGGGGTTTTCTTTGTAGAACGCCTGCATTTCTTCATCTGTTACAGTGATATCCTTCAAAACGCTGTTGATGGCAAGCTGGGCAAGGATATCCTTTCTTGCCCGTTCCATCATGGCTTTAAATTCATCGGTTTCATCCATTTTTTCTTCTTCTGCCATCTTTGCATACAGATGGAATGCCAGAAGCTGCTTCAGTGCATGCTCTCTGAACTGGGGATATGCCGCATACGCCTGCTGCTCCTTCGGCAGATTCGCGATATATGCGTCCAAATCCGCATCTGTAATGTTTACGCCGTCAATTGTTGCTAAAATATTCTGTTCGCTCATTTGAATTCTCCTAAATGTAAATTATTATTTATTGAATCCCGAAGTCCTCATTATTCCAGAGGTTATCCTCAGGGTTCTGTCCATTGCCGGGGTCTGTTGTGCCGGGGTCTGTGCTGTTGGTATCATCATCGCTGCTGCTCGCATGCGCAGAATCGCAGGTTGCGCTGATATTGATATCCAGCTTGCCTGCGGGAACCTTAGAGGGCTTGCCCTTAATCGTACCGTCACTGTTGACCGCCAAAACCACATTCATGGTCGGGCAGGTTGCGCCCGCAAGCTTGCCTGTTTCGCTGCAAATCGTATAGGATTTGTGCATCGTGCAGGTGCCGCCGCCTGTGCTGCCCTTGAAATCCGTTGTAACATAGTCACTCGTTACACCATAGCCATAGTAATCGCTGTTGCAAAGAGAAGAAGGTGTCATGCCGGATGCAGAGCAGATAGAACGTGTTGTCAAGCCATCCGGTTTTTTAAACTCCTTATTCTTCAGTCCCTTATCATAATGAATCTGGCTCATAACCGAGCTCCAGATGCGCAGATGGGCGTTATTTGCATTTATAATCTCCTTCTGACTGTCATACCCCATCCAGATACCGGCGGTATAGTAAGGCGTATAGCCATAGAAGGTCAGGTCAACGGTATCATTGGTGGTACCTGTTTTACCTGCAACATTCATGCCGCTGATGGCTGCCTTCGTACCGGTACCCTTCGTGATAACATCACGCATCATATCCGTCAGCAGGAAGGCGGTTGTTTCCTTCAGCACCCGATGTGTTTCCTGTTCGGAATTATCCAGAAGCACGTTGCCGTCATGGTCATACACCACGCTATAGAACATCGGCTCATAATAGGTGCCTCCGTTGGCAATGGTTGCATAGGCTGCTGTCTGCTCCAGAACGGAAACGCCCTGTGTCAGACCGCCGAGTGCCGTTGTTGCCGCCTTATCCCGTTCATCAATCGTGGTAAAGCCAAAGTCCAGCAGATACTGATAAGCCGTATCCGCGCCGACCATCATAAAGGTCTTAACCGCCAGCACGTTCATGGAATGCCAGATACCCTGCCGCACTGTGGTAGGCCCGATGTATTTGCCGTCCCAGTTTTTGGGAGACCAGCCGCCGTAGGTAACAGGCTCATCAATGATGATGGAGCCGGGCATCAGCAGTCCCGTATCAATCGCGGGGGCATACGCCGCCAAGGGCTTCATCGTCGAGCCCTGCTGACGCAGTGCCTGTGTCGCACGGTTGAATACTGAATCACCGGGCTTTTCGCCGCGTCCGCCGACAATCGCCTTTACTTCGCCGTTGCTCTGATCCATGATGACCATTGCCGCCTGCAGGGATTTAGAAACCGTCAGCTTATCCAGAACTAAGGTATGCGTTTCATCCAGAAGCTCCTCCTTCACGGATGCAACAAAGGCATCTGCCTCCTCCTGCGAGGTAACGGTTGTTTTCTTTTCATAATGCGACTGATTGCTGCTTTCATCGGGGTTCTGTGTATCCAGAACGGAAATCAGATAGGTCACATCCATCTTCCCATCCCCTGCCGGGAACATATTATCATTCTTCATGGCAGCTTCTGCGGTTTCCTGCATGGAAGCGTCCATTGTGGTATGAATCTGCAAGCCGCCGCTGTAAATCATATTGGATGCCTGTGCGGCTGTCATGTTTTTCTTTTCCATCAGGTCAGCCTTAATCTGCTGCACTGCCGCCTCGACAAACCAGTTATGCTTTGCGTTGCTTTCCTCCTCCGCAGTCTCCTTGCAGACCAGATGTGCATAGATATCCTCTGCCGCAGCTTCGTCATATTCCGCCTGCGTAATCATATTCAGATCCAGCATTTTTTTCAGAACCGTCATCTGCCGTTCCTTGCTTGCCTCCTGATTGACATCCGGCGCATACAGGCTGGGGGTTTTCGTGATGCCCGCAATGCTTGCCGCCTCTGCCAGCGTCAGCTCACCGGCATGCTTGCCGTAATAATACTGCGCCGCCGCCTCTACGCCACGCAGACCATGATGCAGCGGTATCGTGTTCAGATACAGCTCCAGAATATATTTCTTCGCCGCATCCTTTGAGCCAAGCTGTTTTTTCAGCGCATTTTCCAGAGAAACAGCCAGATACTGCTCCTTTATCTTTCTGGAAATGCTCTTTTCGCGCTCAAGTACCTCATTTTTCAGCACCTGCTGCGTCAGCGTACTTGCACCCTGCGTAAACTGAATATGCCCTGCCTTCACCGAATCTACGATATTTTGCTTCATTGCACGCATAATCCCTCGAATGTCAATGCCATTATGCTCATAAAAACGCTGATCCTCAATCGCGATGACCGCATTCTGCATATTGCTTGTGACTTCGGAAAGCTTCACATACTCTCTATTTTCCTCGCCATGCAGCTTATCCACCTCATTATCATCCGCATCATAGATGACAGAGGTATAGGAATCGGGCAGAACATCGGAGGTATTCAGCATATCCGTGCTTTGCAGAATACCGAACACCGTGCCCAGAATTGCGCCTGCAACCGCAAAGGCAATCACGATGACAACAATCAGCAAAACCTTCCCGATTCTGCTGTTGACCGAGCGTTTCTTTCTGCGCTTTCTGCGTTTTTTCGGGTTTCCGGAAGAGGATGGACGGCGTGAGCCGTTTGCGCCGGAGGGGCGTGTCTGCCTTGTGCCGGAAGGGCGTGTCTGTCTTACGCCCGTTCTGTCCTGCGCGTCTCCCCTTCTGTGTTGAGATTCACTCATATTTCAAGCCTCCTGTTTATTTCCATGTGTAATCAAAACGGATGGAACAAAATCCATATTCCGCCATTTTGCGAAGATTATACTTTTTGATTATACCAAAATTTCACCGCAAAAGAAAGACATTTTCACAAAAACATGCTTATTTCTACTATAACCTTTGTTTAATTTTTCTTTAACATTGCAAAAAAAGCCCCGAAATCAAGGAAAAGGCATGCTTCGCCCTTCTCACTCATATCATTGCAGAGGGAGGGAGCGGACAATGCGAAAAAGAAAACGAAACCGAAAAAGAAAGAAATTTCTGCCCCTTCTCCTGCCTGCTCTGCTGACGGTTCTCTGTTTTTTCCTTCTGGAAAAAAGCCTTCTGCCGCCCCTGAAGGAAATCTCGCACATGCAGTGCAAAGCGGCGGCGAATCGGATTATCGACGAGGCGGCGGCAAATGCACTTGCGCGTATGGAATTAGATGCAAGCGCGCTTTTGCAGAAGGGGGCGGATGGCGAAAGCTACACCGCCAACACCACATGCGTAAACCAATTCTGCGCCCTGCTGAGCCGCGACATCACAAAGCAGCTAAATGAACTGCCCAAGGAGGTTATTCCCATTCCGCTTGGCGCGGCAACGCATTGGGGGCTTCTTGCCAATCAGGGGCCGAAAATCCCCTTCACCCTTCTGCCTATGGGTGCGGTCAGGGTGGATTATGAAACGGCGTTTTCCTCCGTCGGCATCAATCAGATCAACTACAAAATCTGGCTTGCGGTACATTTAGAGCTTCGGATTGTCAATCCGCTGTACCGAGAGGATATTACATTAGAGAGAAAAATTATGCTTGCCGATCTGGTTTTCAGCGGAAAGGTGCCGGCGCATTACTTTCAAATCAGCCGACCGAATGAATATCTATTGACAGAATGAACACAATGCTAGTATGATATGAGGTAATGAAAGTTGATATGGAGGTAATAGAAATGGTCAAAACATTAAGTGAATTCTGGAATGAGGTTGCTTCTATCTGCTATGACAGCAGCGATTACGGTATCATTGCGCAGGTTCGTTCTCAGTTTAGAACCAATGAAATCAATAAATTCGTGAATGCTTTCATCCCCGGAACCGAAATTCTGAAGGACGGCAAAAACGGCACACCTGTTGCCATGAAGGGCAAAGCGGATGATGACAAGGGCGCAAGCGGCAACGAGGAAATTGATTTCCACGGCTTGCAGCTGTTCGATTATTCCGATATGAAGGGAGACTGGATGGTTGTTACCTTCCCCAATCTGGAAGCACTGGAAAAGCATCTTCTGAGCGAAGCAGGCGCACTGAATGTATATTCTTCCGATATGCTTGTATTTGAGGATGGTGTATTCAAGCCCTTTGAAATCATGTTCAACGGGGATAATGATACAGTAATTCCCATTGATAAGGATAACTTCGATACCCCTCTGGATATCAAGGCAATGCAGGATCGCATCTGGGTAAGATGGATGGACCCCAAGGAGCTGGAGCCTCTGACAGACGAGGAAGTAGAGGAATACAGAAAATCCATCGGAAAATAAAAAATTAAGTCGAAAGCAGGCTTTCGACTTGTTGAAACAGAAGAATAAACAGACGAGTTCCATCGGCTGAAAAGCCTTGAAACCCGCTGTTTTCCTCGGCGGAACTGAATTCCGCCTGCGGATTTCAGTTGGGAAACGCTTCGTTTCCCAAACCCTTCCGCGGCATCAAAATAATTTTGTCTATAATCTAAAGCACATCGAAAATGATGTGCTTTTTTTCATGCGTTTTTTTAATCTAAGGGTCTGCCAAAGCGTTTTTCGTATTCCTCTGCAAGCATCGGGCGGAAATCGGGGTGTGCAATCGAAATCAGCGCCCTTGCCCGCTCCTTGAGGCTTCTGCCCCAAAGCTTTGCAATGCCGTATTCCGTTACCACATAATCAATTTCTGTTCTTGGGGTTGTTACCACTGCGCCATGGTCGATAAACGGCACGATTTTGGAAATTTTTCCGCCTGCCGCCGTGGAAGGCAAGGCAATGATGGCTCTGCCGCCCTTACTCATCGTTGCGCCGCGGATGAAGTCCACCTGTCCGCCGACACCGCTGAACTGCATCCCCTTCACTACCTCCGCATTGACCTGCCCCATCAAATCAACCTGAATGGCGGAATTGATGGAAACCATGTTATCATTCTGTGCAATCACATAGGGGTTATTGACATGCTCCACCCCATGCAGCTCAAAGCAGGGGTTATTATCCAGAAAATCATACAATCTCTGCGTGCCTGCCGCGAAGGTCGCAATGCTTTTGCCGCGATGCAGTGTTTTCTTTTTATTATTGATGACACCTGTTTCAATCAGGTCGATAATGCCATCCGCCGCCATTTCGGTATGCAGACCCAAATCCTTTTTATCCTTTAAAAAGGTCACAACGGCATCGGGAATGCCGCCAATGCCAAGCTGAATCGTATCCCCATTCTGCACGAGAGATGCACAGTATTCCCCTATTTTCTGCTCAACCTCCGTAATTGTCGGCGGTGTCAGGGTCGGCATGGGTCTGTCCTCCTCTACGATGATATCAATATCTCTCAAATGAATGAAGGAATCCCCCATCACGCGCGGTAGATTGCGGTTCATCTGCGCAATTACAAGCTTTGCGGAATCCCGAAAGGCAGGCAGATGGTCAATCCCCGGCCCCATGGAGCAATAGCCATGCGCATCCGGCTCGGAAACGGAAATCAGAAGCACATCCACACCGCCACGTTCTCTGAGCATGCGGGGATAAAGATGGAAAAAGCAAGGCAGATATTCCGCTCTGCTCTCCGCAACTGCCCCTCTTGTACTGCCGCCCAGAAAATAGCCGAAAAAGCGCAGATGCTTTTCCATCCCCTTCGCGATATGCGGCTCCTCCTTTCTGAGGGAAAGCATGAAGTGCATATCCACATCTGTAAGGGCATCCGCATTGCGTGCCAGTGCATCCACCAGCGCATACGGCTCGGAGCCAACGTGCGCGATAGAGATGGTTTCGCCGGAGCGAATCTGCCGCACAGCCTCATCCGCAGACAGAAGCCTGCCGGAAAAACGGTCTTTCCAATTCATCTGCTACATCCTTTCTTCTTCATCAGGGTTCGTCAAATCATAAATTTATCATAGCATACTTTTTTTCTCGGAACAATTTTTTTCTATAAAAAATCAGCCCATGAAAAAGGCACAACCCATAAAGGATTGTGCCATAGCTTCGTTATTTTTATACCGACTGAAAAATATCAGCCCTCCTGTACGAAGGAAACCAGCAAATCGCCCTGATTTACCTGTTCGCCCTCTTTTACATAAATCTTATCAATCACGCCGTCCTGATTTGCAACAATGGAGGTTTCCATCTTCATTGCTTCAACCGTCAGCAGAGGCTGGTTCTTCTTAACCTCCTCGCCCTCCTTCACCAGAATCTTGGAAACGGTGCCAGGGATGGAGGAGCCAAGGTGGAAGGGATTATTTTTATCTGCCTTCAGCTTACCGTCGCTCTTTACCTCAAGGTGCTTATCCAGAACCTTAATTTCACGCATTACGCCGTTGATTTCAAAGGTCAGTGTGCGGATACCCTCTGTATTGGGCTCTGTCATATCGATATATTTAATCAGAATATCCTTACCTTCGCCGATTTCGATAGAGGTTTCTTCGCCCTTCGCCAGACCGAAGAAGAATACATCACTGCTCAGCTTGGATACGTCTGTATAAACCTCCTCATGGTTTACATAGTCATCATATACCTTAGGATACAGTGCATAGGAAAGCACATTTCTGGGGTTCACCTTCTTCAGGGCATGTGCTTCATGCAGATGCTTTTCGATAGCTTCCCAATCCGCAGGAGGAAGCAGTGCGCCTGCTCTGCCCTCGATGGGCTTCTGCCCCTTCAGCACGATTTTCTGCAAATCCGCAGGGAAGCCGCCCTCAGGCTGACCGATGTTGCCAAGGAAGTAATCCACAACGGAATCGGGATAGGAAACCTCCGCCCCTTCTGTCATGATGTTATCCTTTGTCAGTCCGTTTTTGGACATGAAGATTGCCATATCGCCAACAACCTTAGAGGAGGGTGTTACCTTAACGATGTTGCCCAGAAGGTCATTCGCATCCTTATACAGGTGCTTGATTTCCTCGAACTGGTCGGCGGAGCCCATTGCCTTAACCTGTGCCAGCAGGTTGGAATACTGACCGCCGGGGATTTCGTATTTATAGATTTCCGTATTGGGTGTCTTCATTTCACTTTCAAAGCCTGTGAAAATCTGACGCACGCCCTGATAATAATGGCTCAGCTCAATCAGCTGTTCGGTATTCAGACCGGTATCTCTTTCTGTGCCCTTCAGCGCTTCCACAACAGCGTTCATGGAGGGCTGAGAGGTCAGAGAGGACATGGACTGGATTGCAAGGTCAACAATATCCACGCCTGCCTCTGCCGCCATCAGAACGGTGCTGACACCGTTGCCTGTGGTATCGTGTGTATGCAGGTGCAGAGGAATGTGAAGTTCTTTTTTCAGTGTGCTGAACAGCTCCTTCGCCGCATAGGGCTTCAGCAGACCTGCCATATCCTTGATTGCGAAGATGTGACAGCCCATAGCCTCCAGCTCTTTTGCTTTTCTGATATAGTAATCCAGTGTATATTTTGTTTCGTTAGGGTCTAAGATATCCCCTGTGTAGCAGATGGAGCCTTCTACGATTTTGCCTGTATTCAGCGCGACCTCGATGGGCATCTTCATATTTTCCACCCAGTTGAGGGAATCGAAAATACGGAACACATCAATGCCGCGTTCTGCGGAAACCTCAATGAATTTCTGCACCACGTTATCGGGGTAGTTTGCATAGCCGACTGCGTTGGATGCACGCAGGAGCATCTGAATCAGTGTGTTGGGCATTGCCGCTCTCAGCTGCTGCAGACGCACCCAAGGGGATTCCTTGAGGAAACGATACGCAACGTCAAAGGTTGCGCCGCCCCATGCTTCTACGGAGAAGGCATTTGCCATTGCCATATTTGTTGCGGGTGCAGCTGCCATCAGGTCATTGGTACGCAGTCTGGTTGCCATCAGGGACTGATGCGCGTCACGCATGGAGGTATCTGTTACCAGCAGGCGTTTTTCCTTCAAAAGGGACTGTGTATATGCCTTTGCGCCCATCTTGAGGAAGGTATCCCTTGCACCGGGAACCTCAATGGTTTTGCCATTTTCGGTCTTGCCGAAGGAGGGCACAACGATGGGGTCAAACTGCGGCTTCTGTCCCTTGGATTCATTGACAATCTGGTTGCCGATGAATTCCGCAATCTTGCTTGCTCTGTCCTTTCCGGGAATGAAGCGGAACAGTTCAGGTGTTTTTTCGATAAAGGTTGTTGTACATTTCCCTTCACTCCATGTTTCGCTCTGCAAAACATTGATGAGGAAAGGAATATTTGTTTTTACGCCGCGGATACGGGTTTCCTTAATCGCACGAATTGCCTTATTGGTCACGCCCTTAAAGGTTCTGTCATGTGCGATAATCTTAACCAGCAGGCTGTCATAATAGGGGGTAACCTCTGCGCCTGTGTGGGCTGTGCCGCCATCCAGACGGATACCGTTGCCGGCAGGGGAACGATATACGTTAATCTTGCCTGTATCGGGCATGAAATTGTTTGCAGGGTCTTCCGTTGTGATACGCAGCTGCACGGAATAGCCGTTGCAGTGTACATCCTCCTGAGAGGAAATGCCGATTTCGGGCGCACTCAGAGGATAGCCCTCCTCAATCAGAATCTGTGCCTGTACGATATCAATACCGGTTACCTCCTCGGAAACGGTATGCTCTACCTGAATACGAGGGTTCATTTCGATGAAGTAGTAGTTTTCATCGGCATCCACCAGAAATTCCAGTGTGCCGGCGTTCTTATAGCCTACATGCTTGGACAGACGCACCGCATCCGCCAGAATTTTTTCTCTGACAGGCTGGCTTACGGTAAAGGCAGGCGCAAATTCGATTACCTTCTGGTGTCTTCTCTGCACGGAACAGTCACGGTCAAACAGATGCACCACATTGCCGTATTTATCGCCAAGCACCTGTACTTCGATATGCTTGGGGTCACGCAGATATTTTTCTACGAAAATTTTATCATCACCGAAGGCCTTCTTTGCTTCGTTTCTTGCTTCTTCAAATTCCTTGGGCATTTCCTCTTCGGAATTTACAATACGCATACCGCGACCGCCGCCGCCGTTGGATGCCTTCAGCATAACGGGATAGCCGACCTTCCGGGCAACCTCCATTACCTCATCCAGACTTCTGACTGCATGGTCAACACCGGGGATGATGGGAACATTGCATTCGATTGCCATTTTCTTGGAAGAAATCTTATCCCCCATTTTATACATGACATCTACATTGGGGCCGATAAAAGCAATCCCCTCTTTTTCGCATGCCTCAACAAATTCGGGGTTTTCGGAAAGAAAACCATACCCGGGATGAATGGCATCTACGCCTTTTGCTTTCGCAATTTTGATGATGTTTTTGATATCCAGATATGCATCCAGAGGGCCTTTTTCGGGATTCAGCATATAAGCCTCATCGGTTTTTGTGCGGAACAGCGCATATTTATCCTCCTTTGAGAAAATACCTACTGTCTGAATGCCCAATTCATTCAGCGCACGATACACACGAATGGCAATTTCGCCACGGTTTGCAACCAGAACCTTTTTAAATTTTCTAATTTCTACGTTCTGCATGGGGGATACCTCCTTTTTCGGTTTTTGTATAGATTGCTTTGGATGCCAAAGCATTTTTGACTTGTCTTAGAAAAACATAGTTTCTCCCTATTATAATACAGGAATTTCTATTCGTAAACCATAAATTGTGTCGAATACCTATAAGAAATACTTATGTCTTTATATTGTGGACAAAAAACTGTATTCTTTATCCATTTCCTTTTTTCCCAAAGACATGATTCAGAAGTTGTGACAAAAATTTTGCTTCCACCACACGGATATTCTCCAAATGCAGCTCCCGCATGCCGCCTGCGGAAATGAAAACCTGCTTGAAGCCCATGCGGTCCAGCTCCTTGATGCGGCTTTCCATAGAAGGGACACGCTTCAATTCGCCCGTCAGCCCGACATCGGCAAGAAATGCCCAATCCGAGGGAATCGACTTGTCATAAACGGAAGAAGCAATGCTCATCAGCACGGCAAGATTTGCCGCCTGCTCCTTCAGATACAGACCGCCTGTGGTCTTGATGACAACATTTTTATCATAGAGCTTAATGCCGCCCCTCTGCTCCAGAATGGAAATCAGCGTATTCATGGTATCCTTTTTCATGGTTTCGCTGATGCGCGAGGGATACGGCGTGAAGGAAGGGGAAACCAGACTTTCGATTTCCGCAATGACAGGACGAGAGCCCTCCTTCAAAACCGCAATCGCACTGCCGGAAACAGAATCGCCCCTCTCCCGTTTCGTTACAAAATAAGCCGAGGGGTTTTCGATGGACGCAAGCCCTGCCTCTGTCATAGTGAAAAAGCCCATTTCGCCCGTACTGCCGAAGCGGTTTTTCGTTGCAACCAGACACCGCAGCTCATCCGCACCCTCGCCCTCCAGCACAAGCACCGCATCCACCAGATGCTCCAAGGCACGCAGACCTGCGATTTCATCGCTTTTATTCATCTGCCCTATCATCAGCACCGCTCTGGGGCGGCTTTTATTTTTTGCCTGCGCCACCAGAGCAGACGCACATTCCATGGTCTGCGTCGGGTTGCCTGCGCGCGAGGGCAAAAATTCCGCCAGAGAAAAGGTCTGGATGCTGTCCAGAATAATCAGATCGGGGTCAATTTCCCGAATCGCGTCCAATACGTTGTCCATAGAGGTGTCCGCCACAATCCAGATATTTTCCGCAATGGTGTCCAGAATACGGTCTGCACGGTTTTTAATCTGACTGTCACTCTCCTCCCCCGATGCATAAAGCACCCGAAAGCCCTGCTTTGCCAGCGCAGATGCCGCCATCAGGCTCAGGGTGGATTTGCCGCCGCCGGGAGGCGAGGTGATGATGGTGACGGAATCGCGCACAATGCCGCCGCCCATCACGCGGTCAAATTCCGCAATGCCTGTCAGCAGGCGTTGGTCACTGCCCGTTTCCACCTCCGAAAGGCGGGAAACCGGCTGCTTCGGTGCTGCCTTCGCCGCCTTTGCGCTACCCCTGACCTGCGCCGTTTCCGCAAGGGTATTCCATTCGCCGCAATCGGGGCATTTGCCTGCCCATTTCGGGCTTTGATATCCGCAGCTTGTACATTGATAGACTGTTTTGATTTTCATAGCATTCCCTCAATCGTATCTTTTCTATAATAAAAGGACTGCAATCCAACCTACCGGATTACAGTCCCTTTTTGTTTTTTATCAGCCGATTTTTTCGATTGCAACAGAAGGGGTATCCTTACCCAACTCTACGCTGAAGGTTACCTTGCCTGCCAGATTTGTTTTCATCTTGCCGACATTCACATCGTCAATCAAAATCTTATATTCTGTATCGGGCTCCAGCTCCATGGTAATCTGTGTATCCTCCAGCCCCTCAACGGTAAATTCTGCGCCTCTTTCGTTTACGGTGAAATTATGTACGGTTGCGCCGGGAACTGTTTCCAGCAGCATTTTACCGTTCTTTTCCAGCTTTGTGATTTCCTTAAAGGTTTTGATTTTATATAAGTCACCACTCACTTCAAAATCAAGGACTTTCTTCTTTTCGTCCATCAGATGATTGCCGAAACTGATTGTGCCATTGTCTTCCTGTCTAATCAATTCTTCGATTACTGCCATTTTCAGTACCTCCACTCGCTTCTCTATTGTGCCTCGCCCGAGAAACCCGAAAAAAAGAGATTCCCGACGTTTGAACCTTTGTTTGTGCTCCACTGTCAGCGGATAAAACTACGGTTATGATTATAACACAAAATAGATTGCAGGTATAGCTAATTTTTTGAAATCTTTTGCATAAAATCCTGTATTATTTCACAACGCGGAAGCTGAATCCATTCGTTTTCAGACCAACGGAAACCTTATCCCCCGCTTTGATATTGCCCAGAAGATATTCCTCCGCGAAGGCATCCTCAATCTTAGACTGGATGGCTCGGCGCAGCGGTCTTGCGCCATACGCCTTATCATAGCCCTCCTCGGCAATTTTTTCGATTGCTTTTTTGGTAAAGGAAACCGTAATATTCATATTTTCCTTTACACGCTTTGCCATCACATCCGTCAGAAGCCGCACAATTCTCGTGATTTCCTCCTTTTCCAGCGGATGGAACACGATAATATCATCAATACGGTTCAGAAATTCGGGCTTAAAGATGGTCTTGATTTCATCCATCACGCCCTTTTTCATCATTTCATAGCTCTGCTCGGGCGTTTCCACGCTCGTAAAGCCCAGACGCTTGGGTGCGGCAATGCTGCGCGCGCCTGCGTTCGAGGTCATGATGATAACGGTATTCTTGAAGTCCACCTTTCTGCCCTGCCCGTCCGTAATGTGTCCATCGTCCAAAACCTGCAAAAGAATATTAAACACCTCAGGGGATGCCTTTTCGATTTCATCAAACAGCACAACAGAATAAGGATTGCGGCGCACCTTTTCGCTCAGCTGACCGCCCTCCTCATAGCCGACATAGCCCGGAGGAGAGCCGACCATTCTGGAAACGCTGTGCTTTTCCATATATTCGGACATATCAATCCGCACCATGGCATTTTCGTCCCCGAAAAGCGCTTCCGCCAGTGCCTTGGAAAGCTCCGTTTTGCCGACACCCGTAGGGCCGAGGAACAGGAAGGAACCGATGGGTCTGTTGGGGTCCTTCAAGCCGACACGCCCACGGCGGACAGCCTTTGCCAGTGCCTTCACTGCTTCATCCTGCCCGATGACTCTTTTATGCAGAACTTCCTCCAGATGGAGCAGACGCTGACTTTCCTCCTCCTGCATGCTCTGCACGGGGATTCCCGTCCAACGGGAAACGATTTCTGCGACATTATCTGCCGTCACCACAATTTCGCCGCTGTCATGCGTGGATTCCCATGCGCGCTTTGCCGCCTTCAGACTGGTACGCAGACCATCCTGCAGCTTTTTGATTTCCGCCGCCTGTTCAAATTCCTCTGTCTTAATGGCAGTCTCCTTTTCCTGCTCCAGCTCTGCAATTCTTGCCTCCAGCTCCTTGATGGAGGTGGGCGCAGTATACGCAGAAAGACGCAGACAGGAGGCTGCTTCGTCAATCAGGTCGATTGCCTTATCCGGCAGGAATCGCTCCGTTACATAGCGTGCGGAAAGCCTAACCGCCGCCGCGATTGCTTCATCCGAAATGCGTACCCTATGGTGCATTTCATAGGGGTCCTTCAGTGCTGTCAGCATTTGCACGGCAACCGCCTCTGTCGGCTCCTCCACGCGCACAGGCTGAAACCGCCGCTCAAAGGCGGCATCCTTTTCGATATGCTTGCGGTATTCCTCAAGAGTGGTTGCGCCAATCAACTGAATTTCCCCTCTTGCCAGAGCAGGCTTAAGAATATTCGAGGCATCAATCGCGCCCTCTGCCGCACCTGCGCCGATGACGGTATGGATTTCATCAATGAAAAGAATGATATTGCCTGCCGCCTTTACATCCTCCAGAGCCTTTTTCATGCGTTCCTCAAATTCCCCACGATATTTCGAGCCTGCGACCATAGCAGACAAATCCAGAGAAAGAATCCGCTTATGCCGCAGGGTATCGGGCACATTGCCATCACTGATTTTCTGCGCCAGGCCCTCCACAATCGCCGTTTTCCCGACACCGGGGTCACCCATCAGGCAGGGGTTATTCTTCGTTCTGCGGCTCAGAATCCGAATGATACGCTCAATCTCCTGCTCTCTGCCGACAATCGGGTCGAATTTTCCCTGCTTTGCCAGTGCCGTCATATCTCGGCTGAATTTATCCAGTGTTTCCGTCTCGGAAATTTCCTCCTTCGGGCGTTCGTGCATCCCCTGCACACCGGCAGGCTGCGCCTCGCTTTCACCCAGAAGCAGCATGATATCCTCATACAGTGTTTGAATATCTACGCCCAAATCCTCCAAAAGCGTGATGGCAAGCGTATCCGGTTCACGCAGAAGTGCCAGCAGAATATGCTCTGTCCCGACATAATTTGCCCCCAGACGCACCGCCTCCTGCTTGCTGCGCTCCACCACACGCTTTGCGCGCGGTGTCATATCCAAGGGGAGATAAAATTTCTGCTTTTCCCCCTGCATTTCGCAAATGCGCTCCATCACCTGATGGTAGGTCACATTCTGCCCCTCCAACGCCTTTGCGGCAACGCTCTGCTGCACCAATGTCAGCCCAAGCAGAATATGCTCTGTGCCGATATATTCATTGCCAAGCTTTGCTGCGGCCTCCTTTGCCCTTTGCAGCACATCAAAGGCCTTTTTTGTATATTTCTCCTGCATCCTATTCACCTTCCTTGGTTTAATTTGTTAGCCATCAATGATTGTGATTGCTAATTTATTCCGGAAAGAAAAGAACCGATACAGGTTCTTCTCCGTAGGTTTCTTCTGATATTCCCATATTATATACCAACTTACTGGAAATTGCAAAGGATACTTCTTACAATTCCGTTAATTCTTCCGAAAAAAGTGAAAACGGCTCCCCTTCGGGCTTGGCGGTAAAGGAAAACGGCTGTTTCGTATCGGGATGGATGCCCTCCAAGCGGTAAGACCAGAGCGCAATCTCCGTTTTGCCGCGCTTCGGAAAGCCTTTGTTATATTTTTTATCCCCCCAGATGGGCACGCCTGCATGAGAAGTCTGGACGCGAATCTGGTGATGCCTGCCTGTTTCCAGCTCGATTTCCGCCAAGGTCAGCACGCCCTGCTCCGTTTCTCTCTCCGCAAGCCGCCGATACCGCAGAGCGGCACGCTTTGCGCCCTTTCTCTCCTTGGAAACCACTTCGGAAAGGTTCGTGCGTGCGTTTTTCAGAAGATAATCCTCTAATCCTCCTTCCGCCGCAGGCAATCTGCCGCAAAGCACCGTCAGATAGGCTTTTTTCAGCCGATGCGCCTGTATTTCCTTCGCAAGAAAGGCTTCTGTCCTTTTCTCCTTCGCAAACAGCATTACGCCACCGACAGGTCTGTCTAAGCGATGCAGAAGCCCAAGCGGCTGTCCGGTATATTCCTCCAAGGCGGAAAGCAAATCCAAATCTCCTGTTTTATCCGCCTGCGCAGGCATCCCCTGCGGCTTCACTGCCGCAAGCATGACTGCATCCTCATATAAAATCTTCATTCTTTTTCTTCCTTATAATAATTAAAATATATTAAATTTCTCTTACTGCCATTGCGCTTTTCGGCGGCAGGGACAGCAGCACATTCCCATTTCGGACGGGATAGGAAAAGCCGAACACCGTAAAGCCGTCCCGATTCGTCATGAGGCAATTTTGCAGCGTGCCTTCTGCCTGCACGCCTATCTGCCAGACAGGGATGGACACCGTCCGGATTTCCTCTGTATTATTCAGCGCAACCAGAATTTTTTCTTTTTCATCGAACCGCCCGTAGGCAAGCACGCCATACGCCCCATAAAGCTGCTTCAGCGAGCCATGGCGCAAAACGGGATACTCTTTCCGCAGGGAAATTGCTGCCTTATGGAAGGCAATCAGCTCCCTATCCTCCCTGCCCCAGGGATAGGTGCGGCGGTTATCGGGGTCTGTCCAGCCTGTTACGCCTGCTTCGTCCCCGTAATATATGGTCGGCGCACCGTTCCATGTCATTTGCAGCAAAACGGCTTCGCGCAGCACTGCTTTTTCCACATTTGCATCCGCCGCGGCACTGCCCTCTGTTTCCACTCTGCCGATTTGACGATTGGTGCGCGTGAGAAAGCGAGAATGGTCATGATTGGAAAGCTGATTCATGGCAACAGAAATTGCCTGTGACGGCAGCTTCCCCATCTGATAGCTCATGGTTCCCCAGAACACATCCGCATTATTATACATATCCTCGCGCTTTTCGGTGCTATGCTTGGAAACCCCCGTCAGAAACCATGTGACAGGCTCCATGAAGGCATCGTAATTCATAATGGAATCCCATTGATTGCCCGTCAGCCAAGGGGCGGCATCGCCGTAATGCTCCGCCAGAATCAGCTTATCGGGAGAAACGCTCTTGACCGCAGTGCGAAACATCCGCCAGAAGGCATGGTTGAATTCCTCTGTTTTTCCTAAATCCGCGGCAACATCCAGCCGCCAGCCATCCGCATCAAACGGCGGCGAAACCCAACGCCTTGCAATCGCAAGAAGCTCCTCTCGGAGCGCCGCACAGCCCTCCACATTCAGCTTCGGGTGGTTTTCATAGCCCCACCAGCCCTCGTAGGTGCCATCCGCGTTCCAGTAAAAATAATCATGATAGGGACTATCCGCATGCCGATATGCGCCGCGCAGCTTGCCCTTGTAAAGTCCCTCTCTGTCGAGCCATTTATGAAAGGCTCCGCAATGGTTGAAAACGCCGTCCAGAATGACGCGCATCCCTCTTGCGTGCGCCTGCTGTATCAACTCTGCGAAAAGTGCATCCGAGGCGGCAAGGTTTTCGTCCGCTGTTGTGCGAGAGACATAAAGCGATGCGGTTTCATTCGTTTTGGCATCCGCCGCCAGAACAGAACCGCTTTCTCTGACGATTTTCCCGAAATGGGGGTCGATATGCCAATAATCCTGCGTATCGTATTTATGATTGCTTGGCGAAACAAAAAGCGGATTGAAATAAAGCACCTCTACGCCCAGCTCCGCCAGATAGTCCAGCTTATTGAGCACGCCCTGCAAATCGCCGCCGTAAAAACGGTTAATATCGCTTGCGGCAGGCAGGCTGTTCCAATCCGTGACCTGCTCGGTTTTCTGCTTCAGATAAATATATTCATTCGTTTTCACATCATTGGAGACATCCCCATTGGCAAAGCGGTCGGGGTAAATCTGATACATCACCGCGCCCTTCGCCCAATCGGGGGTTCGGTAATCACGGAAAATCCGAAATTCCCCTTCGTGCTTGTATTCCGAAAAAAAGCCGTATTTTGTATAATAGCCTACTGCTTCGCCGCATTGCAGGCGGAAATAATAGGTCATTTCCTCCGCAGTCGGGGGCAGGGTTGCCTGAAAATAAGAAAAAGCCCCCTGCGTTTCCGCCTCCTCCATGAGATATTCCCGTTCATTCGTGCAGAGGAAAGCAGCAGAAACCGTCCCTCTCCCGACACGAAGCCGCACATTGACCCAATCCGCCGCGGTCGGCTCCGCAGGAGAGCGGAACTGCCTTGTTTCATCGCTATAGACTGCCTGTATGCGAAATTCCTCCGCAGACAGACCGAAATTATCATCCATCGGCTTTCACCACCTTCCTTTGCACATCATCGGTTTTTATTATAAGGGGAAAGGACAGGACGTGTCAATTTTTCCGAAAAATTCCCCCGCAAGCAAAAAAAAGAGCGACCAAGCAGTGCTTCAATGCAGTCATCTGCGGTCGCTCCCTCTTTTCTAAAAAAGAGAAGGTATGATGGGTGAAAAATATAGGGGAGTTTTCACAAATCCAGTATAGCATGTGGGGCAATTCTTGTCCAGAAAGGAAAGCCGCTTTGGAAATAAGATAAATTTATAGTTTTCTTTTTACAATAAAATTTTCTTATTAGAAATAAAATCTTCTTATCCGAAATTCCTTATGACATAAAATCCGCAAGCACCTTCGCCAGATTTTCCTCCCCGATGACGCGCATCCCCTCCTGAAGCTGTCTTGCTTCGCCATCCGGCAAGGCGGAAAGCGGCAGCTCTGTCCGCTCCTTCAGGCGCAGCTGCTTTTTTCCATCCTCATAGAAAACCGCAAGAAAGCCTTCATCCTCGCCCAGAACATAAACCTCATCACTCATCCCCTCGATGCTGCACCGCAGAATCACCTGCTCCGATGAGAAAAAGACCACCTGCCAGCCTGTATAAATGCTCTTTAGCTGTTCCAGATCCAAGCCCTGCAAAAATTCCGGTGCCGGCTCGATATGCTTTTTCATCACCCTATCCTGCGTATAAAAATATTGATAAACGATTTTCGTTCCGGCATGAATCCGCTTTTTTTCTTCCAAAACGGTGTGCGCCTCCGTTTCTGCCGGATGCTGCTCCCCTCTCCAAAGGGCTGCGTAATACCCTGCCAGCAGGCAAACCAGAAAGCTGAGCAGAGCTGCAATGACTGCTGTTTTTCGCATTGTATCACCTCTTTGGAGGGAGTATGGACACAAATATTGGAATTTATACCACAATAAAAAAAGCCATGCGCGAACATGGCTTGCAGATACTTAATACAAATGCAGATGTACGGGAACACCGTTTTTATAGGTACAGGGCAATTCGCCTTGAATGAGGGGCAGAAGATATGTAAGCATTTCCTCTGTCACATCGTTGCCCGCCTCGTTAATCCATTCATCGGGAACGGTTTTCACATGGTTTGCAATCTGCCCGATATCCACGAAATCAATGCCGAAGCGGTAAGGCTGCGCAGAAGTACGACGGATGCAGGCCATTTTGCCTGTGCCGCCGCTGATGGCATAATCTGCCGCCGCCGCGCCAATCAATCTGGATTCATAAATATCAGATGCGGATGCCACATGAGACGCACAACGCTGCATCACATTCAGTTCAATGCTTCTGACCTTGCAGCCGATTTCAAAGCGGAGGATTTCCTCCAGATAACGCGCCGCACCTGCCAGGATTTTATGCCCGAATGCGTCCGCCGCTCTGTTTTGCAGGGAATCGGTCACATAATCGCCCTCCTCGTTGCGCAGGCCTTCGCTGACCGCAATAACGATAGAATGCTTTTCCGCCATTTTTTCACGCACATCCTCCAGAAAACGGTCTACAAGGAAGGGTCTCTCGCAAAGATAAATCAAATCGGGCGCAGAATCTCCGTTCAATCTGCCAAGCGCAGAGGAAGCCGTCAGCCAGCCTGCATCCCTGCCCATGATTTCCACAATCGTGATGGAGGGCTGCGCATATACGTTACAGTCGCAGGCAATTTCGGACATCGTTGCCGCAACATATTTCGCCGCAGAGCCAAAGCCGGGGCAATGGTCTGTTTCCATCAGGTCATTATCAATCGTTTTCGGTGCGCCGATGATTTTGACATCATCAACACGCATGCGTTCGCAGAAGCCTGCCAGCTTATGCACGGTGTCCATAGAATCATTCCCACCGATATAAACGAAATAACCGATATCATATTTACGGAAAATCCCCAGAATCTTATCATATTCAAAGGTACTTTCCTCCCAATCGGACAGCTTCATGCGGCAGGAGCCAAGCGCAGAGGACGGTGTCTGGCAAAGCAGCTGCAAGGTTTCGGGGTCTGCCAGTGTCTCTGTCAGGTCAATCAGCTTATCCGTCAGGATACCCATAATACCGTTTTTCGCACCATAAATTTTACCAACATTCTGATTGGTCATTGCTTTTTCCACAACGCCTGCCAAGGTCGCATTGATGGCAGCAGAAGGCCCGCCGGATTGGGCAACCAGAAGATTTTTCATAGTAACCAGCCTTTCCTGTCCCTGAAAAAAGGACATCTCAAATTCATTTCCCAGCAATTTTTTAGCAATTTTTTAACGGGTAAACCAAAAAAAGAAAACCATGCCCCAAAAAAATAATTTACAGGACATGGTTATTATAACACGTTTTTATGAAATTGCAAATCAGCCAAGAATCAGCTTTAAGAAGAACAGAATTGCAATGATGACGATAACGGGATTCAGCTCGTTCTTTTTGCCGCCGAACAGCTTCAGCAGTACATAGGAAATTACGCCGAATACCAGACCCTCGGAGATGCTGTAGCATACAACCATCATCAGGATTGTCATGAATGCAGGGAAGCCTTCTGTGTAATCAGAGAAATCAATATCTCTTACGTTTTCAACCATCATCAGACCAACAACAACCAGTGCAGGTGTAGTAGCAAAGGAAGGGATGGTTGTCAGGATGGGAGAGAACAGCAGTGCAACCAGGAACAGGACACCTGCTGTGAGTGCTGTCAGACCGGAACGACCGCCATCGGAAACGCCGGATGCAGATTCAACGAAGGTGGTTACTGTAGAGGTACCCAGAACGGCACCAACGGTGGTTGCCAATGCGTCTGCGAACAGTGCGCCCTTGATTCTGGGCAGCTTGCCCTCCTTATCGAGGAAGCCTGCCTTTGTGGATACGCCAATCAGTGTACCCAGTGTATCGAACAGGTCAACGAACAGGAACGCAAAAATCACAACGATAAAATCGAAGATGGAAATACCGGAGAAGCTCAGCTTGCCGGCAATGGGTGCGATGCTGGGGGGTGCGGAAATCAGACCTGTGGGAATCAGGGAATATACGCCTGCTTCCACATCAACCACATAAACCCCTGCAAGCTGGCAGATGATACCCAGAATCCATGTAATCAGGATACCAACCAGAAGTGCGCCCTTTACCTTTCTGATAACCAGCACCAGTGTGATGATGGTACCAATCAGAGCAAGTGCAACAGGAACGGTCTTTACATCACCAAGGCTGACGCAGGTAGAAGCATTATTGATAACAACACCTGCATTCTGCAAGCCGATGAATGCGATATACATACCGATACCGACGCTGACCGCTTTTTTCATGTTTGCGGGAATGGCATTGAAGATTGCCTCGCGGACATTGACTGCGGATAAAATAATAAAAATGATACCTTCCACAAATACTGCCGCCAATGCAACGTGCCAGCTATACCCCTTCTGCGCGCAAATGGTAAAGGCAAAATACGCATTCAGCCCCATACCAGGTGCCAGAACAAAGGGATAGTTCGCAAAAAATGCCATAAAGAATGTACCTAAGGCAGAAGCGATACAGGTTGCTGTCAGAAGCGCACCGGCATCCATGCCTGTGGTAGAGAGGATGCTGGGGTTAACCACGAGGATGTACGCCATCGTCATGAAGGTGGTCAAGCCTGCCATCAGCTCTGTTTTGAAGGTGGTTTTATTTTCCTTCAACTTGAAACACTTTTCAATAAAATCCAAAAGAAACCCTCCTTTTATAATGATAAAATATCAACTCCCACATTATATCTGTTTTTTCTTGAACTTTCAACTCTTTTTCCCTTGTATTTCCACAAAAAACTTTTATCCGTCCCATAAAATATTCTTATCTGTTTTTCGGAAAAATACACAGATAGCGCGCTGCTTTCTCTTGTCAATCTTTTTTTGCTATGGTAAGATAGAAAAAAGAAACGATAGTAAGCAGACCGTCGGCACTGCCGGCGGTTTTCTCATTCTTTTTCTATCATGAAAAAAATAAAACTTTTCATAAAAACGGAGGGATATAATGAATCAAGAAATGATCCTCATTCTGGACTTCGGCGGTCAGTATAACCAGCTGATTGCCCGCCGTGTCAGAGAACATCATGTATACTGCGAAATCATGCCCTGGAAAAAATCCTTGGAGGAAATCAAGGCGAAAAACCCCAAGGGCATCATCTTCACAGGCGGCCCCAACAGCGTTTACGATGACGCTTCTCCTAAGGTTGACCCTGCCCTGTTTTCTCTGGGCGTACCCATTCTGGGTATCTGCTACGGCTGTCAGCTGATGGCGTACACACTGGGCGGCAAGGTTGGACATGCTGCCGAGCTGAGTGAATATGGCAAGGCTGAGGTTGCCTTCGATACCACAAGCAAGCTGCTAAAGGGCATCGGCGCAAATGAAATTTGCTGGATGAGCCACACGGATTATGTGACAGAGCTGCCCGAAGGCTTCCGTATCATCGGGAAAACCCCTACCTGCCCCGCGGCTGCCATCGAATGTGAAGCAAAGGGCTTCTATGGCGTGCAGTTCCACCCTGAGGTAAACCATACACCCAAAGGCTCTGCATTGATTAAAAACTTCCTGTTTGAGGTCTGCGGCTGCAAGGGCGATTGGACAATGACAAACTACATCGAAGACCAGATTAAAAAAATCCGCGAGCAGGTTGGCGACGGCAAGGCTTTGTGCGCCCTCTCCGGCGGCGTGGATTCCTCCGTTGTTGCGGCTTTGGTTTCCAAGGCAATCGGCAAGCAGCTGACCTGCGTTTTCGTTGACCATGGTCTGATGCGTAAAAACGAAGGCGACGAGGTAGAGCAGATTTTTGACGGCTATTTCGATTCTCATTTCGTAAGAGCAAATGCACAGGAGCGTTTCCTTTCCAAGCTGAAGGGCGTAACCGACCCCGAACAGAAGCGTAAAATCATCGGCGCGGAATTTATTCGTGTATTTGAAGATGAAGCAAGAAAAATCGGTAAGGTAGATTATCTGGTACAGGGAACGATTTATCCCGATATCATCGAAAGCGGTCTGGGAGATTCCGCAGTCATCAAATCCCATCATAACGTAGGCGGTCTGCCCTCCGTTGTTGATTTTGAGGAGCTGATTGAACCCCTGCGCCTGCTGTTTAAGGATGAGGTGCGTCAGATGGGTCTGGAGCTCGGTCTGCCGGAATATCTGGTATATCGTCAGCCCTTCCCCGGCCCCGGTCTGGGTGTGCGCGTGATTGGCGAGGTAACAGAGGATAAGGTTGCGATTTTGCAGGATGCGGATGCGATTTTCAGAGAGGAAATCGCAAAGGCAGGTCTGGACAGAGACATTAACCAGTATTTCGCGGTTATCACAGATGTGCGCTCCGTTGGCGTTATGGGCGACTTCCGTACCTACGATTATACCATTGCCCTGCGCGGCGTAACCACAACCGACTTCATGACTGCCGATTGGGCAAGAATCCCCTATGAGGTGCTGGATAAGGTTTCTACCCGTATCGTAAATGAGGTAAAGCATGTCAATCGTATCGTGTATGATATCACCTCTAAGCCACCCGCAACGATTGAATGGGAATAATCTGAACTACCGTAAAAATCCAATATTTATCCGGTTTGCGCCAGTCTTGCAACATTTCGACCGGCGCATTCTTGGCTAACACCTTGAAAGAAGTATGCTCCACCCAAATCCATTATAAGGAAGGTAGATGCACATGAATTTGAAAAAATATGCCACCCTGCTGCTGGCTGCAAGCCTAACCCTAAGCGGCTTTTGCGGCTGTGCAGCAACAAAAGCAGACAGCCAACAGCTGCCACTGAAAACCGCTGTATATTCCAATCTGACGGATGAAGAATCTCGCAGCCTGCTTCGCCAAGGTCTCTCGGATGCTGGGGTAAAGGAAAACAGAATTGATACCCTTTTTGCCAAGGTCGATGCCTTTCGTGCAGATGTAAAAAGTGAGTGGCTAACGAAGGGCTTTGAAAGCGCGGCACCAACTGAAACCAAATATGATCCCTATGAAATGCAGGATGCTTGGATGAAAAAAAACGGCAGCTTTCCCGGATATAATTGTAGAATCACAGCCTTCAGTCTATTCGGCGACTTTGTCACAGTGGGAGCTAATCAACCAAATACCCAAGGCGAGGATGCGCTTTTTCTGGATCTTGAAACACTTTCTGCGGATTCCTCTGTTCTCTGCGGAGACAGTACCGCCAAATTCTGTGCTCTGTTCGCACCTGTAAATGCTGCAAACAGTACCAATGTAACCGAGCAGGTCAAAGCTTTGCAGGCAGGCTGGAGGGAACGCGGCATTTCGTTTACAGACGACAAGGCACGCCTGATTTCCGTCGTTCTGCATGACAAATTTTCGGATACGGATAATACGCTGTTTATCGGTCATGTCGGCATTTTGCTTCCCGCAGAAAACGGAGAGCTTTATTTTATCGAGAAGGTCGCCTTCCAGGAGCCGTATCGTCTGGTAAAATTGAAAAATCGGACAGAACTGAGTGATTATCTCATGGAAAAATATGATGTTGCGTGGGAGCAGGATACAACACGGCCGTTCATCATGGAAAATGACAATCTGCTGGAGGGATACCGCCAAAATCCCCTCGCACAACCCACAGAATAAATACGACTAAAATAAGAGCAGTCATCAAAAGGTGCATGATTTTTATAAGAATTAAAAAGAAAGGCATGGGTGAGCAATTATGTTAGGTAACTTTTCTTACTGCAATCCAACCAAGCTGTATTTCGGGAAAAAATCCTTGAACTACCTCAATGACGAACTATCCAAGTACGGCAAAAATGTTGTGCTGATATACGGCGGCGGCTCCATTAAGAAAAATGGAATTTATGATGCCGTAACTGCTCTTTTAAAGAAAAATAATAAAACTGTTGCAGAGATTAGCGGTGTTATGCCCAATCCCACCGTTGCAAAGCTGCATGAGGGAATTGAAATTGCCCGTGCGCATAAGGCAGATTTACTGCTTGCTGTAGGCGGCGGCTCTGTCTGCGATTATTCCAAGGCTGTCTCTGTTTCCGTTCATTGCGAGGAGGAGCCTTGGGAGAAATACTTTGTTCGCTTTGAAGAACCGAGCTGCGAAATCGTCCCTGTCGGCTGCGTCCTCACCATGGTCGGCACCGGCTCCGAAATGAACGCAGGTAGCGTGATTACCAACACAGAAACACATCAGAAAATTGCTCATGTTTTTGCCGATGAAAAAATCATGCCTCGGTTTACGATATTGAATCCTGAATATACGTTTACACTGCCGAAATATCAGATGGTTTCCGGTATATATGATATTTTCAATCATATCTGCGAGCAATATTTTTCGGATGAAGATGACAACACCAGTGATTACATCAGCGAGGGCTTAATGCGCTCTGTCATTCATTCCAGCCGCATAGCCGTACAAAATCCACTGGATTATGAAGCGCGCAGCAATCTCATGTGGACAGCCACATGGGCACTGAATACGCTCATTGACAAAGGAAAGCATACCGACTGGATGGTGCACATGCTTGGGCAGGCAGTCGGAGGCTATACTGATGCGACCCACGGCATGACGCTTTCTGCGGTATCCCTGCCATATTATCGCCATATACTGCCCTATGCCATCCCGAAATTCAAGCGTTTTGCTGTGAATGTCTGGAACATCAATGCAGAGGGCAAGGCAACAGAGCAAGTAGCACAGGAGGGTCTCTCTGCTATGGAAGACTGGATGCGTGAAATCGGCGTAGTGCTGCATCTTGCAGAGCTTGGCGTAACCGAGGATATGCTGGAGAGCATCGCAGATGTCACATTGATTCTGAAGGGCGGCTATCACGTTCCCAATCGAGCGGAAATCATTGAAATTTTAAGAGAAAGCCTTTGATTTTACTCAGATAAATCCAAAAATACGATATACATTTCGACCCCACCGGGCAGAACCGAATTTTCGGCTTCTGCCCTTTGTAGTATAAAGCAGGTTTTTCCCAAAGAAACAGGCCGACATTTGCCGACCCATTTCCCTTGCTATCATTCATTTTTTAGGTATCCGTTTATGCTTCTGCGCCGCCCTGCCCTTCCAAATAATGAAACAGATTTTCCAATACCTTTTCTTGCAATCGCTCTAATGCCTGTGTTGTCCCACCGGATGCCTTATTCTTAAAATATACATTATCAAAATCCAATAGGGTTAAATCCCCCAGAGCCAAATCCGAATCACAGGAAAGATATGTATTGGGGCGTTTTAACCACTCCCGCACAGCCGAAATCTCATAGGAAGGACTCAGCCCGGTATTGATGAGCAGCTTATGCTCTCCCAACGCCGCAAATTCCTCTGCACCCAAGAGAACAACATTCTTATTCAAGCAGGTGCATACAACCTCAGCTTCCGTCAAAAGCTCATGCAATGGCAAATATTGAATCCCCCTTGCCTCCTGCTCCGGTTTTCTGGTTCTGCTGTAATAGCACACATCTGCCCCCAGCGCCTGCAAAGCATGCGCAATTTTTCTACCTGTATCCCCCAAACCGATGATTCCCATTTTGACTCCTGTCATTTCCTTTGCATAGGATTCAAAAATGTGTTTACCGTATCCATGAAAGAGACCGATGATTTCATATAATACAAATTCCACAACACCATTGTCACCATATTCCCTCACACCTGTTACAGTAATCCCCAACTCCTTTGCCGCCTGCATATCCACATTGGCACTTTCCGGAGAATAAAGACTACAGCACAGTCCGATATAGTGCAGCTTCGGGCAATTTTCCAAAACCTCTCTGCTAATGCTGCTGGTGTAACTCATCAAAATCCCATCTGCATCCTGAATACGCTTCAAAATCTCTGTATCACCCTTTGGTACGGTATCATAGGCAGTAATCTGTTTTGCCGTTTTTTTAAGCGTCTCCATCATTTCAGATGAAACATTGGAGGGCTCCATAATCACGAGATGTTCAAAAGTAAACAACTGCCTCCCTCCTTTTTTACTGCAATGTGTCGCGAAGAACCTTACCCAGACGGCGAACCCCCTCTACGATTCGTTCTTCATCCATATTCGAGAAATTCATGCGGAAATGATTTTTGCCGCCGCCATTGGGATAAAAGGCATCACCAATAATAAATGCAACCTTTTCATCCAAGGCTTTTTCGGAAATATCTGCGGCATCTACGCCCTCAGGCAGGGTTACCCAAACAAACAAGCCACCCTTAGGATTGGTATAGGTTACGCTTGCAGGGAATTCTTTTTCCATCTCTGACAGCATCAAATCTTTTCTCTTTTTATAAACCTCTTTAATCTTATCAATATGCTTTTCAAGGTCATACATCTCCATAAATTTCACAATTTCCATCTGAGAAATGGTGCTGGACTGCAAATCTGCGCCCTGCTTAATCAAATTAAATTTATCAATAATTTCCTCAGATGCGTTAATCCAGCCCAGACGCAGGCCGGGAGAAAAAATCTTGGAGAAGGTTCCCAAAAATACAACTCTGCCTTCCGTATCATAATGCTTTACCGCCGGAAGCATTTCGCCCTCAAAGCGAAGCTCTCCATAAGGGTTATCCTCAAGAATGGCAACATCATATTGATTCGCCAGCTCTACTAAACGAATACGGCGTTCCTCCGACCATGTTTTACCGGAGGGATTCTGGAAATCGGGAATCACATAGATAAATTTAATTCTATCATTGGAGGACAAGGCTTTTTCCAATTCTTCCATATCCATCCCGTCATCATCTGTACGGATATCAATATATCTGGGTTCATAGGAACTGAAGGCTGTCATTGCACCAAGGTAGCTTGGGCTTTCACAAACGATAATATCACCGGGGTCAATAAACAGCTTTGCCATGAATTCTAAGCCCTGCTGAGAACCACTGGTTACCATAACTTCTTCCATCCTTGTCTGAACCCCTGATTTTTGCATACGCTCTGCAATTTTTGTACGAAGAGGGATATAGCCCAAGGTAGGCCCATACTGCAAGGCATCACTGCCGTTATCCTGAATTACACTCTGTGCTACCTTCGCATATTCCTCCACCGGAAACAGCTCCGGTGCAGGCAAACCGCCCGCAAAAGAGATGACACCGGGTTTTCTTGTAATATTCAGCATTGCTCTTGCTGCGGAACCCTTCATAGAATTGACTCTCTGCGCAAATTTCAACATACCAATTCCTCCTTTTTGCCATTATGCTTGTTATTCAAAAAATATTTTTCACCAAATATGGTCAATACTATGCTTACAATTAAATTTAGCCAACAGAAAACTGTATACGGGATGAACTGCATCCCATTCAACTGAAACAGGCTTGTGTAGTATAAATAACTGGAATGCCATGGAATAAGCGGTGTTGTAATTGTTGTGGTTTCCTCTATCGTTCGGGATAGGATACTGCGGTCGATCCCCCTTTCATCGTAGTATGCCGCAAACAACTCTGCAATCAATACAGCAGATACATACAGAGAGGACAGCAGCAGAACCATGACAATGCCGCAAAGTATGGTAAACAGGACAACCGCCCGTTCACTCTGAAAGCGTTCCCTCATGCTGACAACCAATACATCCAAAATCCCCATTTCTCCAATCAAGCCGCCAATCGCCAGTGCCAAAAGCACAATGCAAACGGTTGGCAGCATCGAAATCAAGCCGCCCTTGGAAAGCATTGTATCCAAAAGCTCAATTCCCAAAGAGCTGTCCACGCCGCCATAAACAGCTTCCATTACCTGTGTGATGCTGTTTCCCTGCAATCCTATTGACAAAACCCCACCCAAAAGCCCGACTAAGAGAAGGGATAAGGTTGCCGGCACCTTTTTGATGCTCATTAAAATGATGGCTGTCGGCAATAGGAACAGTCCCCAGTGAAATGTGTAGCCCGCCTTCAAAGCCGCCCTCATTTCAGGTATGAAGGAATCCTGTATAACATGCGATTCTAAATGCTGCCCGATAACAATATAAATAATCATTGTCAAAATCACGGTTGGGATTGTTGTTTTCATCATAGAACGAATGTGATCGTAAATATTCACACGGGTGATATAAGAGGTAAATACCGTTGTATCTGAAAAGGGAGAAAGCTTATCCCCAACAGTTGCTCCGGAAATCGCAGCGCCCGCTGTGATATAAGCAGGAATCCCCATGCCTTCCCCAATGCTGACACAGGCAATGCCGATGGTACCGCAGGCACCCCATGAGGAACCGGTACAAACAGATAGCAGCACACACAGCAGGAAGGTGCAAAGAAGCAAAATTTGGGGAGAAAACAAACCCAGTCCATAATAAATAATCATCGGTACCATGCCGCTCTGAATCCACATGGATACAATTACGCCAACACAGAGCAGCAACAGAATTGCCGCACTCCCCTTCTTCGCCCCATTGACAAAGGCATTTTCAATTTCCTGACTGCTCATGCCGGAAAAAACTGCCACTGCGAAAAGCCAAATCAAAACAACAACGAGGATAGATGCTGTAGGAAAATGAAAAGAAAGGCCTGCTATGAAGATCAAAGCAATACTGATTAGCACAAATGCCGAGAATAAAGCAGTATGTTTTATATCTTTCCGTTTCATAGACACGCCTTCTTTCCACTCGCTCAGTTCCGGTTTCTTTTTATCTCAAACGCTGTTTATGTATTCTGTTTTCTATCACTTTTATACTCCTGCATTATTCTCCTACGGTATCTGCCACGGGAGGAACCGTCAAAGGCTCCGTCAGCTTATCATCCTTCAGCTTTACAACGCCAATTCCCAAATAGCCAAAGATGATGTTCATAATAATCGGCACATATACCAATGTCAGATAAGGAATAAATTGAATTGCCCTCACGCCTACAATACTCTGTGCGTATACCGTAACCGCACACCAGGGGAAGAGCAGTACGCCCATTGTACAGGAGAACTGGAACGAAGTAACCATATTTCTTCTGCTGATGCCGCTTCTTTCATAAACGCCTGTAAACATCTTGGAGGCAAGCACGCCGGGAGCCATAACACTGCCGGTTGCTGCACACAGGAACATAGATGCAAAGGTGTTAACTGCAATTGCATTGCCTGCCTTTTTGATATCCTTCAGCAATGTTTCGGAAATTACCTGTGCTACGCCAATCGTTTGCAGCACACCGCAATATGCCATCATGATTGGAATGGAAATCAAGAAATCTGCCATGGAGAACATGCCGCCACGGCTCACCAAACTGACAAACTGAGGCATCAATTCTGTGCCCTCCGGAAGATTGAGCATGGAGGTGTTAAATCCGGAATAGGCAGAAGAAAATGCCGCCTGAATAGAGAAGCCCTGATAGAAAATCCCTACCAAAAGAGCTACGATACCGGAGGTAAAGAGCGTCGGGATAACATCGACCTTCTTAATAACCAGAAGGAACAGAACAACAGCCGGAAGTAAAACGATCGGAGAATTTTTAAAACAAGTGAAAACGGTTTCCACCAAACGATTGATTTCCTCCAAGGATTCGGGTGTGGTTTCTGCATTCATCCGCATCCCGATAAAGAAGAAAAATGCAATAGATACGATTGCACCAATCGCTTCTGCCGGCATACAAAGCTTGATTGCCGAAGACGGTGTATTGCCTGTGATGGAGGCATTGTAGTTAACCATATCTGCCAGCAGAGAACAAACCTGCCCGATGAAGGAGCCGCTGATAACAGCCGCCGCTGCGATACCGGGGTTTATACCCTGAATGGTTGCAACACCCAGCATGATAACACCGATGGTACCCATCGTTGCACTGGAGGTACCGATAATCATAGCGATAATGCCGCAAAAAACAAATGATAAAACCAAAACATATTTTACACTAATCAATTCAGCCAACCAGCCAATCATAACAGGAACCGTACCGGCAAACACCCATGTGCCAATAACAAAGCCGATGCCCAGCATAATTACCATCATTTCTGCATTTTCTGCAACACAGCCAATCATCCCGTCTTTGATTTCTTTATAAGTAAAGCCACATCTTTTGCCAATATAGCCTACAAAGAAGATGGCTACAACAAACATCAACTCTACTGATAACCCGAAGAACACATTCCCCACAACAATAATTATGATTAGGAACAGAACAGCCATTAAAGATTCCGCTAACGTTGGTTTCCTTTTTACCTTCCCTTGTTCTGTCATTGTGCATCCCTCCATATTTTCATTCGGTTATTTTGAGGGGAGGGATACGATTCACCGCTATGAACCGTATCCTCCAACCTCTTTATTTTTCTTCTTCATACATTACAGCAAGGGCATCCGCAATGGCAACGCCTTCGCCTTTTGGATAAACAAACAACGGGTTCATATCCAATTCTTTTAAGGTATCCTTCTTGCGATATGCAAAATCAGAGATTTTTACCATCATATCTGTCAAGGCCTCAATATCAGCGGGCGGATTCCCACGATAGCCGTTCAACAGCTTAAAGGATTTTAAGGACTGCAGCATGTGCAATGCCTCATCATGATTCAGCGGTACCGGATACAAAGCAGCATCCTTGAATACTTCTACAAAGACACCACCCATGCCTACCAGCAGCATTGGTCCAAACTGAGGATCGCTATTCAAGCCAATAATCATTTCTGTACCGGCTTTTAACATCTTCTGCATCAGAATACCGTTGATTTTCGCATTCGGTGCATGCTGTGCAGCATTTGCTAAAATCTTGTCATAGGCTTCTTCTGCCTGCTCCAGAGATTTGATGTTCAGCATAACACCGCCAACGTCGGATTTATGCAGGATATCATTGGATTCAACCTTCATAACCAAAGGATAGCCAATCTTTTCCGCATACTCTTTTATCTCTGCCTTTGTTTTTGCAATATATCCCAAATCTACAGGAACACCATTATCTGCCAAAAGCTTTTTGCTTTCATATTCACTCAACGCCCTTGTGTTTGCAGAATGGGCTTCCGGAATTGCCAGACGCGCCTCACGCTTTATAGTATCATGCGAAATAAAATCCTGTAAATGCTGTAATGCACGGAAACCATATTTTGTTGTCGGCAAAACAGGAATACCTGCATTCTGGAAGCGTTCCACCAATTCCTTATTTCTTGCTGCCTCCATGAAGCTCATCACAGCCAAAGGCTTATCGGGAATCTGCTCAAAGGCTCTGCGAATCCCTTCAAACATGATGTCATTAGAAACCGTTACTTTATCGGAAATTGTCAAACCAACCAAGCCCATTTCAATCGAAGGATCGGACATAACGGTTGTAATCCCCGATGCAAACGCATCTGCATCATAGCACAGGGCTGCTGTCATATCCAGAGGGTTTCTGGGTGTTGCAAAATCCGGCAGCATATCATTCAGCTTTTTCAAGGTTACCTCAGAAAAATCGGGATATTCAATGCCATGCAGGAAGCCGGTATCTGCGGAAACCGCTGTTTCCCCACCGGATAAGCACATTGCAGAGAATGCAGGCTTTTTCGGCAATACCCGTAGTGTTGCCAGCAGAGAGGCTGTGCTGCGCAAATCCTGCATATCATCTGCACGAATTACGCCGAATTTTTCAAACACTGCATCGTAGGTCTTGTCACTGCCTGCCATACTGCCTGTATGAGAGGCTGCGGTTGCCTGCCCCTTCGGGCTTCTGCCTGCCTTCAAAATAACTACAGGCTTCTTCTTTTCCATCGCCTTTTGCAAACAAGCTTCAAACTTATGCGGATTCTTTACCCCTTCCAGATACAATGCAATTACTTTTGTATTGCTGTCATCAATCAGGAAGTTCAGGTAATCCTCCATCTGCACCATCGCACTGTTTCCGGCAGAAATTGCAAAGGAATATTTCATTTCCGCACTCTTCATCATATCAATACAGAACTGACCGCTCTGAGATACAAAGCCGATGTTGCCCTTTTTCCCTTTATAATCCCCAATGAATGCAAAGCTGAAAATATCATCACCGAAATTGATATAGCCTGCACAGTTGGGACCCATAACAACCATATCCAGTGCCTTTGCCGCATCAACTAATTCCTTTTCAAAAGCCTTCCCTTCAGCTGTACCTACCTCGGAATAGCCGCTGGCATAAACAACCGCTGCACCTGCCCCCTTCGCCTTTGCCTGCTTCAGGAAATCCACAATGGTTTTCTGAGAGGTACAAAGGATAATCAAATCAATCTCCTCCGGCAAATCTGCCAATGTCGGATAGCATTTTTTTCCAAATACAGTTTCTTTTTTCGGATTAACCGGATACACATGGGAAGTATCTGCCTGGTTTTCTAAAATATTCCGACAGGTGTCACCGCCAAAGCCGGATTTCTCACTGGCACCAACAACCGCAACTGCTCTGGGTCTTAATAATTTTGAAATATCCATACAATACCTCCTTATTTATGCACATAGGAAGCGCCTTCATCAAAACAAATATCATTTTTGGGGTTCTTTTTCCCCTTATCCGCAAAATATTGATTCATTGATTTTTTCAGATAATCCTTCTCAAAAATATCTGTTGCCTCTGCCAATGCGCCTAGCATAATGATATTCAGCCCCTTCGGGTTATTCGTCTGTGCTGCAATGTCATTTGCAGGAACCTGAATCACACGAATGTCATCACGATATTCTCTGTTGGGAGATACGATAGAGCTGTTTACCAGCAGAACCCCGTTGGGACGCAGCTTGCTTTCAAATTTATCAATAGATGTTTCATTCATTGCCATCAAAACATCAATCTGTTTCACATAAGGGCTGGCAATTTCCTCTTCGCTGATTTTTACTGTACAGTTTGCTGTACCTCCACGCATTTCTGCACCGTAGGAGGGGAACCATGTGACCTGCTTTCCTTCGCCCATGCCTGCATAAATAATAATCATACCGGCTACCAGAACGCCCTGTCCACCAAAGCCCGCACAAATGATTTCCTTCATAATCACATACCTCCTTCCGCATTTTTATCAACGAATTCGCCAACCTGAAAGAACGCTTTCTGCTTCTCTCTCATAAAGGTCAGGCTATCCACAGGAGAAAGTCCCCAGTTTGTCGGGCAGGGGCTAAGTACCTCAACCAGACAGAAGCCTTCGCCTCTCTGCTGCTTTTCCAGTGCCTTTCTGATATACTGCTTTACCTTCATTACCTCGCCGGGGCTATCCACAGAACCTCTCGCCAGATAAGCAATATCAAAATCCTTCAATGCCTTTGTTACATCAAAGGGGGCACCGTTATATGCCAAATCTCTGCCGGCGGGAGAGGATGTTGTTTTCTGCCCTATCAGTGTTGCCGGAGACATCTGACCGCCTGTCATGCCGAATACACAGTTATTTACAACCAGTGCCAAAATGTTTTCATTTCGCAGCGCTGCATGGATGGTGCTTTCCATACCGATGGAATACGCCGAACCATCGCCGGGATGCGCAATAACCAGTGCATCCTTCCGCACTCTTTTTACACCACAGGCTGTAATGATTGGTCTGCCGTGTGCACCGCCTACGTTGTCAAATGTAACAACATTGGAAATCATTGCACCGCAAGCAACGTCTCTAACCATAATCACTTTATCGGAAACACCCATTTCTTCAGCGACCTCAGTCAAAATTCTTGCTACGATACCATGCCCACAACCGGGACACCAGCCGCTCTCCACAGATGTAATGGTTTTCGGAATTTGCAGTTTCATGTTTGATTCCCTCCCTTATTTCTTATACTGTTTCAACATATCTTCTGCCATCTGAATTGCAATGTCGGGTTCCGGCACATTTGCAAACTCATTATAGCAGTGTACGGGATATTTACCGTCTGTTGCCAGCTTAATATCATCTACCATCTGCCCCAGAATACTCATTTCCACACTCAGGAACCCAACAACGGAATCTCCCAGTGCATCGAATGCCTTTCTCGGATAAGGCCACAGGGTACGAGGACGAATCAGCCCAAGCTTCAAGCCCTTTGCTCTTGCAATCTTTACTGCCTCTTTGCTGACTCTGGAGCTAATGCCATAGGCAACCAGAACAATCTCCGCATCTTCTGTGCAGAAGGATTCCCAACGCTGTTCTGTTTCTTCAATCTCCTGATATTTTTTCAAAAGATATTCCTTATAATTATCTGCACCCATTGCATAATATACGTTTTCTGCGGTACGCTTCGGCTCGTCATCTTTTCTTCCTCTGACTGCCCAATCGTATGTATTGATATCATGCTCTTTAAATTCCTTCAGCTCTACCGCCTCTACCATCTGACCGATAGCTGCATCAGATGCTACAATTACGGGATGTCTATATTTTTCTGCCAAATCAAAGGCTTCGTACGCCATGTCTGCATTTTCCTGCACACTGTTAGGTGCCAATACGATGGTACGATAGTCCCCATGACCGCCGCCTCTGGTCAACTGCCAGTAGTCGCCTTGTCCTTGGAATACATTTCCCAGCGCAGAACCGATACGCATTACATCTGCAATTACCGCAGGAAGCTCTGTCCCACACAGATAGGAAATGCCTTCCTGCTTCAAGGAGAAGCCGGGACCGGAGGAGGAGGTCAAGGCTCTTGCCCCTGCCGCTGCTGCACCAAAGAGCATATTGATGCCGGCAACCTCAGATTCGGTCTGCACAAATTCGCCGCCAACCTCTTTCATTCTCCAAGACATATATTCCAATATCTCTGTCTGCGGTGTAATCGGGTATCCGCTGAAAAATCTACAGCCTGCACGCAAAGCGGATTCTGCTAATGCTTCATTGCCTTTCATTAACACTTTTGCCATCTGTCTACTCCCCCTTTTTTATAATACTTCAAATACATAATCGGGACACATTCTGTAACAGGAGCCGCAGCCAACACACTTCTCCTGATCCACCTGGATTTCCGCATATCCCTTTTTGTTTACATGATCGGAGATGGAAATCGCTTTCGTAGGACATACACTCATACATAAATAACAACCTTTGCATCTTGAAATGTTCAGCTTCAACTTTTCCATAATAACCTCCTTGAAAATTTAACTCTTTTTTGCTAAAATTACCGTATTGGTTTTTGTACAACACATCCTTTCAGGAAGGTTCTTCTTCTCATATTTTTATCCTTCCTGTTTGGATTTGTTGTATTTGCCTATATATAGAGCAAATTCCGTGCCAACTTTTACTGATACATTAAAAAAGTTTCATTGTTTTTAAATTTTAATTGTTTTTTTAACGTAAAAATAAAAAATGGCATCTTTTTTGAGATTTTTACGGCAAGAATAACGAAACAGTATGTCAGTTTATTTGCCAAATTGACAAACTCGTAAATTTTATTTGCCAAACTTAGCAAAAACTTAACAGAAAGTACTTATTTTGATACAAAAAGTGAGGGAAGTGGGATAAAATGACTCTTTTAAAGAAATGTCAACGAGAGATTCAATCTATTTTTGCCATGCTCAGCCACCATTACGGGTTAACCTGTGCCATTTATGACACAAATATCGACTTAGTTGCCTATACAGATTCCTACGAAAAAATTTGGGGAACAAAGGTCTATAAACCCCCTATCGAAAGAGTCTTTCACTTAAAACAGGTCGTCAATACCTCTCCCGGCGAAAAGGATATTTGCGGCGGCTGCTCCTGCTATCATAATTGTCCGGCCACCTTTGAAATTTCTCAGTGTGTTTGCTGCAACGGCGTTCCGATTGGTGTTTTGCTCTTTGTTTCTTTTTCCAAGAGCAGGCGCGCAAACACCCCGAAAAATATACAGGAAACGATTACCTTAATTGAGGACTGTGCTGCCTCCATCGGTACTATTGCCGCAGGGAAAAATTCTTTGGAATATCCCGATGCTGCACAGGAAATCATGAAAACCACATTGGAAATTGCTCCCTATCCCCTTTTGGCTGTGAATTCTAATGGGAGTGTTTTGGCAGAAAATACCGCCTTCGGCTTTTTCCGTGATTCCCATATTTTTCAGGAGCAGGCCTTTTTAGAGACCTTGCCAAAGGATTCTCTCTATCATTTATTATCCGGAAAAAAGCTGAATAACTATATTGTCTCTTTACAGGAGGATACACAAATTCAAATTGAAACCTTTCCCATTTTTAATGCAGGTGGACAACTGATTGCCACCATTATTAAACCGGAATATACCAAACAAACCAAATCGACTTTTTCCGAAGAAACAAGCACCCTCAATCAGGATATCGGCTTTTCCATTGACGATATCATCGGAACCAGTCCGGAAATCAAGCAGCTTAAAAAGCAGGTAGTTCGGATTGCAAACAGCCCTTCCACTGTATTTATCCATGGGGAAACCGGTACCGGTAAAGGTCTGATTGCAAAGGCACTGCACTATGAAAGCAACCGAAAGGAAATGCCCTTCATTTCCGTCAACTGCTCCAGTATTCCCGAATCCCTGTTTGAATCCGAGCTGTTCGGCTATGAAGAAGGTGCCTTTACCGGCGCAAGAAAGCAGGGAAAGCCCGGTAAGTTTGAATTGGCAGACGGCGGCACCATTTTTCTGGATGAGGTAAGCGAAATTCCTCTGAATATTCAGGCAAAACTGCTCACCGTAATTCAAGACCGGGTGGTAGAGCGCATTGGCGGCGTAACACCCCGTTCCATTGATATTCGTATCATCGCTGCCTCCAATAAGGACTTACTGCAAATGATACAAGAGAAAACCTTTCGAGAGGATCTCTACTACAGACTGAATGTTCTTCCTGTCTATCTGCCTGCATTGCGTGAAAGAAAACAGGATATCGAACTGCTGAGTGAATACTTCTTAGCGCGCTATAACAAAATTCTGAATAAAAACGTATTACGAATTGATAATGAAATTATGAAGCTCTTCCAATCTTATGATTGGCCCGGCAATATCCGCCAGCTGCAAAATATCATCGAATATTGCGTAAATGTAACAAATCGCAGTATTCTCACTTCTGAGGACTTGCCGATAGATTTCGTTGAGAACAAAAGGGAGCCTATTCCGGAAGCCCTGCTGCATTTGAATGGGCATGCAGAGCAAAAAATTATTCTGGAAATGCTGAATCACTATGGTTGGGGTGTCGAACAGAAAAAAATTATTGCCAAAAAGCTGAATATGAGCCTTCGCACGCTCTATCGTAAGATACAAAAATATCAAATAGAGCCGACCTTTAAAGAAAACAATTCCTCGGAGCAATAAAAAAGAATAAAAAAATAATATCTAAGCTACGCAAAAAAGGGAGTATCCCAAGGCTTTTGCAAACCTCCAAGCTGAGTAATTCTATCTTTCATCAGTTTGAAGACTGCACAAGCTTCGGGATACTCCCCTTTTGCATTTTCAAAAAAGCTTTTTCATTTTTGCTACAAACTTGATATAGAAAATCCGATTATCCGCATAAATACAGCATTTAAGGGCTGTT
>ERZ827117.337-NODE-337-length-63326-cov-4.942043_pt1 | contig 63326 bp, 56 predicted proteins | sample MGYA00519920_ERZ827117 | MGnify/ENA primary metagenome ERZ827117 (study PRJEB31778, sample SAMEA3449260) | human gut metagenome | biome: human gut; feature: human-associated habitat; material: faeces | place: United Kingdom | collected 2010/2012 ...
TCCATAAATAAAATATTGTTAAGGGAAAAAGACTTTTCCGATATATAAAATTCATCGTTTCACGTTTGGCTTATATAAATATATTTTATTACAAATTTGTCCGGCTGTATATGATATTTTGCACATTATATAAGCTTTGTAAAAACAATTTATATAATTTAAGGAGGTACTATAAAATGCAGAAAGTAGTAGAATTTTTACAGAAAAACCCGGTTCAGTATTTAGCAACAGTTGGAAGAGATGGAAAGGCAAAATGTCGTCCATTTATGTTTGGTTTCGAGCAGGATGGAAAGCTTTGCTCCTCCGGAATTGCCGCTTTATACCGAGCTTTATGATATTGTGAAAAGCAAGGAGTATTTTGTAATGACTACCAATGTGGACCATCAGTTTTATAAAGCAGTGTTTGATGAAAACAGAATATTTGCAACATAGGGAGATTATGGTAAAATACAATGCCAGAGAGGATGTCATCCAAAGACATATGATGCGGAAGAACTATTTAGAAAGATGGATGAAGCAGTCGTACCGGAAAGTTTCGGAAAGCGCGCAATCGGTATCGGCGGTGATATGGCAAAGGCAATTACAGATATAAGGGGACAGGTATTATGAACCAGAATGAGCGAAGAGAATATTTGATTAAGTATCTTTTAAAAGAAGAAATAAGGTTTGGTAGACAGAGTATTCCCGCGGATAAGCAGGGACAGGAGAATCTGTTGCGCTCACTTATGAATGTCAGACTACCAAGACCAATTAGTAAGTATTTTTTGAAAATACAGGACGAATATCTTACGGAAAGAAATATAGAGCGTGGAATCACAGATGTTGACACGCTTGCACCTACAAAATTCGATTCAAGATTATATATCTGGCAGGGAGATATTACTACTTTGAAATGTGACGCAATCGTAAATGCTTGCAACTCACAGATGCTTGGATGCTTTTCACCTATGCATGCCTGTATTGATAATTTTATTCATACTTATGCAGGAGTAGAACTTCGTTTGAAAATGCATGAGATTATGACAAAGCAGGGGCATGAAGAGGAAACTGGAAAAGCAAAGATTACATCAGGATACAACCTTCCGGCAAAATATGTTCTTCACACAGTGGGACCTATTATACAATGGAAAGTTACCCAAGAAGATGAAAATTTGCTTGCAAGTTGTTATAAAGAATGTTTAAAACTTGCTGCTGATACAGGTGTGGAATCAATAGCATTTTGTTGCTTGTCCACAGGAGTCTTTAGATTCCCACAGCAGAGGGCTGCTGAAATTGCTACGGAAACAGTAATGCAATTTTTGAAAAAAGATGACAGAATCAAAAAGGTAATATTTAATGTATTTAAGAACGAAGATTTAGAAATATACAGTCACTTGTTATAGGTATCTGTTGGAATGCCGGTTTATATAGTGCCATTTTTATAAATTATGCAGACATTCATAATAAAATCGGCAAAATAAGCTAGATTACATTGGCAATGAAGGATAGAAAAATATTGAATTTTGCAGTTAAGAAATTTATAGAATATTTAAAAGAAATTAATAAAGGATGGTGAAAAAATGTTATTTATATGTTATCCAAAATGTTCAACTTGCAAAAAGGCTAAAAAGTGGTTGGACGAACATAATGTGGAATACACAGAGCGTCATATAGTGGAAAACAATCCAACATATGATGAATTAAAAGAATGGTTTAATAAAAGTGGTTTGCCAATTAAAAGATTTTTTAATACCAGCGGATTATTATATAAAGAGATGAAACTTAAAGATAAGTTGCCTACAATGAGTGAAGATAAGCAGTTACAATTATTAGCAACTAATGGCATGCTTGTGAAGCGTCCGCTTATAGTTGGAGAAAATACAGTGTTAACAGGTTTCAAGGAAAATGAATGGAGCGAGGCAATTAAATAGGAATATGTGATTATGTATTATTCTAAAAATAGAATATACTTTCTAAAAAAAGGAATGCTATATATAAGGATTTTATGTCCTAATAATTGAATTATCTCCTAAAATGCAATATAATTTAGGAGATAAATAACAAATTAGGAGATGGATTATGAGAAAATTTGATTATTCATCGTTGAAAGAAAAAAAATGGGATAGTGAAATAATTTCACTTGTTGCACAGATTCATGAATATAAGGGAAGACAGGAAATATATCTTAAGCAGAAACCGGAAGAGTTAGATAAACTTATTGAAATAGCAAAGCGACAGAGTACAGAGGCATCGAATGCAATTGAAGGAATACGGACTACAAGTACAAGATTAAGGCAGTTATGTGAGGAAAAGACAACTCCGAAAAATCGTGATGAGGAAGAAATTCTTGGATATAGAGATGTCCTGAACACGATTCATGAGAATTATGAGTACATTCCAATAAGAGCAAATTATATTTTGCAGTTACATCGTGATTTATATAAATATACGGAAAAAAATATTGGTGGTCATTTTAAGGTATCACAAAATGTTATTGCTGCTACTGATGAAAAAGGAAAAGAGTACGTGCTTTTCACACCGCTTGCACCATATGAAACGCCGTCTGCAATAGACGATATTTGTGAGAATTACAACAAAATGATTGATAGCGAAGAGTTGGATTCGCTCTTGCTTATTCCTATTTTTATACATGATTTTCTTTGTATACATCCATTTAGTGATGGAAATGGAAGAATGAGCCGTTTGCTTACAGCGCTTCTTTTATATAGAAGTGGATATGTTGTAGGTAAATATATTTCTATTGAAAATAAGATTGCAAAGAATAAAGATTTATATTATAAAGCATTAGAAAATTGTCAAGATGGTTGGCATAAAAATAAGGAAGATGTAACGTCTTTTGTGAAATATATGTTAAGGATTATTCTTGCTTCATACAGAGATTTTGAGGAAAGAGTAGAACTTGTAAGTGAAAAAATTCCTGCAAAAGAAATTGTCAGACGTGCAATATATAATAAAATAGGAAAAATAACTAAGAGTGACGTTGTTGAGTTATGCCCTTCTATAGGAAAAAAATCAGTAGAGTTAGCTTTAAAACAATTAGTAGAAGAAGGGGTTCTTATAAAAAAAGGAAACGGAAGAGCTACATTTTATGTACGCAGTGACTTTGAATAACAATCAAAAACGCACGAAAAATAAAACGTATTTTTTTATGTTTAATTTTTCGTGCGTTTTTACATATAATAAATAAAAATGGAAAGGATACAAGTAGTATGCATGAAACAAAAAAATTAGAATTTAAAGAAACAATTACAAATACATTTTTAAAAACTGTAAGTGCTTTTTCAAATTATGATGGAGGCGAGATTTTTTTCGGGATAGACGATGACGGTAATGTTAAGGGGATGCCTAATGTAAGGCAATCCTGTTTGGATATAGAAAATAAAATTAATGATAGCATTTAGCCTCAACCGGACTATACACTCGAAATACAAAGCGATAATACAATAAAGCTTACAGTAAAAGGCGGAGTCCAAAAGCCGTATTTATATAAATCACATTTTCCTGGAATTGATATTGTTAAGTTCGGTCAAAATATCAGTATTATTCAAAAAAGAGCAACGTTTGATAATATATCTGTTTTAGATGTGTATGATAAGACACTGGATGTATTCAGAGATTACTATAGATATGAAGTGATACAAGGGGCAGAACGAAAAAACGTAGAAAGAATTCCGGAAGCAGCTTTTAGAGAAGCAATTGCAAATGCACTAATTCATAGAGTATGGGATGTGGAGTCCCAAATCAGAGTATTGATGTTTGATGATAGAATAGAGATTATTTCTCCGGGTGGATTGCCATCAGGGATAACGGAAGAAGAATATTTGTCAGGTAAACTTTCCGTTTTAAGAAATAGAAATCTTGCAAATGTATTTTATATACTTGGTTTTGTTGAGATTTTTGGAACCGGAATTACAAGAATAAAGCAACTATATGAAGCAGGATTAAGAAAGCCGGATTTTGAAGTGTCAGAAAATACAATTAAGATTATGCTTCCCGTTTTTGAAGAAAACATGAATTTGACGGAAGATGAAAGAACAGTATATAAAATTTTAAGTAGGACAGTTCTTAAATCGATTAGCGAAATTGCGCCGTATGTTTCATTTGGCAAATCAAAGACAATACAGATATTGAAAGATTTGATTCAAAAGGGAATTGTAACGGACGAAGGTAAAGGAAGAGGTACGAAATATATAATTAAGTAACAAAAATTAGTGCAGTTTTTTGAAATAGAAATAGAGCGTATGAGTGGAAAAGAAATTCAGGAAAAATAAATTTCGATTAAATGCATACTAGCATAGTAATTATGCCGAATTAAATTTGTTCATAAAGTGTTTAGAAAATACCTTCTATATGTTTATTTGTATTTATTAGCAAATACAGTAAGCGGATAGGAGGTATTTTTAATTGTGTAACAAAAGGATATGGCTGCTTAAAAAATTATAAAAATCTTGAAGAAACGTGCAAAATATAGAAAATAAATCTTGAAAAAACGGACATAATGCAGAGAAATAATTTTGAAGAAACGGACATTTTGGACTAAAATAATCTTGAAGAAATTTATAAAAACAGGAAAATATTACAGGAAAAATAGAAAGATACAATATGTTTTATGAATCACTGTTGATAAGATGGTCAAATTATGGAAAGATGTATTTATATGATATTATAGAAATAAAGAATTATGAAGTTATGATAACCGTATTTTAACATAAATGTAACAAAGCATAAGGAATAGGAGCGTCAAAATGAGAACAGAACAGGTAACGCTAACAAATATGTGCATGGTATATGATGACAAAGGAAATGTACTTGTACAGGATAAGATAGATGAAAATTGGGGAGGCTTGACATTCCCCGGTGGTCACGTTGAAAAAGGAGAATCATTTGTAGATTCTGTTATACGCGAAGTATATGAAGAAACAGGATTAAAAATAGAAAATCCAAGAATTTGTGGGACAAAAGATTGGCCGAGAGAAGACGGTTCTAGATACATAGTTGTATTTTATAAAACAAATAAATTCAGCGGAACCTTAAAATCATCAGATGAAGGTGAAGTAAAATGGATGCCTTTAGAGCAAATGAAGAAAGAAAAAATGGCAAGCGATATGGACGACATGCTGAAAGTTTTTCTTCAAGATGATATCAGTGAATTTCACTATGTGGTTGAAGACGGCGAGTGGAGACATGAGTTGAAATAAAAATTACCTAAAAGGTAATTAAAAATGTTTACACATGCAGCTTGAAATGATATAATTTTATTACCAAAAGAGTAATGCTGACGAAAGGAGCTGAATGAAAAAGTTTGGGAATGAAGATACTGTATAAGAGTGAGACTGTAAAGAAACAGTTTAGTTCTGAATACAAGAAAAAGTGGCGATATCCTGAGCGTGTAAAGATGAAACTTGAAGCTGCAGAAAATTTTATACTTAATGCGGAGTCACTAATGGATGTAGCTAATTACATACCATTTCATTTTGAACATTTAAAAGGTAATAGAAAAGATGAATGGAGTATAAGATTAGGCAATACCGGATATAGGGTTACTATGATTCCTTGTGATAATGAAGGACAGGAAATCACGGAAGGCGATATCTTATCTCAATGTAAAATAATTAAAATTGTAAAAGTAACGGAGGTGTCTAACCATTATGAGTAATGTGAAAAAATACAAAGATATAGTGGCATTTCACCCAGGCTATTATATTGCTGACATTATCGAGGATATGGAAGTTAGTCAGGCTGAATTTGCTAAAAGAATGGGAACAACAGCTAAAACATTAAGCAAATTGATTAACGGTCAGGCTAATATATCAAATGATTTAGCAAAGAAACTATCAGTTATGATGGGAACAAGTGTAGAAGTATGGCAGAATTTACAAAATACTTATGATAGAAAGCTTATTGAAATGCAGCAGGCGAAAGATTATGATGAGCAAACTAAGATTGTAAAAGAGATAGATTATAGATATTTTGTTGATGTAGTTGATTTACCTATTACTAGAAATGTAAATGACAAAGTAGCTAATTTATGTAGATTTTTTAGAGTTTCAGATTTAAGAATCATGTTGCAACCGGATTTTTTAGTTAATTTTAGAACGAGTACGTCCTGCAATAATGAAAAAAATATTATTAATTCCAGAGCGTGGATTCAAACCGCAATAAATATATCAAAAAATATAAATACCAGTCCGTATGATGCACAGAAATTAAAAAGATATTTGCCGGAACTTAGAAGTATGACAGTTCAGAAACCAGAAGAGTTTTTGCCTAGAATGAAAGAAATTTTTGCAGATTGTGGTGTAGCTTTTGTACTATTGCCACATCTTAAAAATGCAGGTGTAAACGGCGCAGTAAAATGGATAAATGATGAGAGAGTAGTGCTGGCAATGAATAATAGAGGGTTGGATGCGGATAAGTTTTGGTTTTCATTGTTTCATGAAATAAAACATGTACTTCAACAGAAAATAAAAACGGTATTTATAAGTAGTACTATGGAAGAAATGATTGATATTAATAATAAATTAGAAAAAGAAGCGGATGAATTTGCAACTGATTATTTGATTGCACCGGCAGATTATAAGAAGTTTTCACCTTCAAAATATACATCAGATAATGAGATAGTTGAATTTGCTAAAAAAATAGGGATACATCCGGGAATTGTAGCAGGCAGAATGCAACATGATGGAATAATACCACAAAATAGATGCTCAAAATTAAAAGAAAAATATATTATCGAAACTAAATATACAGCATAATTCTGTATGAATGAAAATCAAAGTTTTCTAATTCTGAGAATAAATAAAAAAGAAACGGGCACTCTATAAGTTAGCACTTATAAGACAGTAACCCCGTTTCTTTTTTTATAAAATATTAGTAAAATAACTAATATCAAAAATTCAAATCAATAACATCTAATTTTTATTAACTAATTTAAAAGAATTTCCCTTATATACACGGACAGGATTGCCACGAACAATTTTATTGTGCTCCATCCATGCAACGCTGATTTGTAGCCTCTCCTGTTCAATTTGTTTTTCCTTAAGAATAACTGATAATTTTTCAAGAGCATCCTTTTTATTTAAAAGCTGGCTCCTTTCAGAAGTAGAAGTTACGGTAATGCCTGTAGGAATGTGAATCAGACGAACTCCGGTTTCAACTTTATTTACGTTTTGTCCGCCTTTTCCTCCACAGTGAAATCTTTCAAAACGGACATTACGGTCGGTGCAAATAATCTTTTTTTCGGGTATGATGCTTAAATCCACAAACCAGTTTTTTCTCTTGTGATTCGGTCTTAACGGACTTTGACAAATCCACTGAATAGTCCCTTCAAGGTGGGACAAGTCAGACTCAGTTTCAAACATAATGGAAGTGTAGCAACCACTAAATCTTGAAACGTGAGAACTTATTTCTTTTATGTCAGGGAACTCTTTTTTTAGAAATTTAAAAAGCTTACCAACAGCAAGTTCACATTCAGCAGGTCCTTGACCTGAACTAATTTGTACAATCATAAGTTGTTACTCCTTTCTTAATTTCCTCCAGCTTTAAAGTTGTAAACAGGCTTAATAATTTTGTCTATTTTAACCGTCTCGTTAATGGAATCTAATATGTCATTTATTTCTCTATACGCAAAAGGAGCCTCGTCTAAAGTTTCTCTGCTTATGCAGGTAGAATAAATGCCCTTCATTTCCCGTTTGAAAGATGACAAAGTAAAATTAGATTTGACACTTTCTCTGTTCATAATACGCCCTGCACCATGTGGAGCAGACTGATTCCATTCATCATTTCCAAGACCTGTGCCTAAAATGATTCCATCACGCATATTGATAGGTATAATTACAGGTTCTCCTAATTTAGCCGAGATGGCACCTTTGCGCATTATGGGAATATCAGTACTAAAATCAACATAGTTATGAATACATGAATAGTTGTCTAAAATTTTCCATTTCATTCCTTTGTAAATTTCAGAAATAATAATTGCTCTATTAAGATTTGCAAAATTTTGAACAATTGACAAATCATGAAGGTATTGCTTCAGCAAATCCCCCGAAAGATATGTGAGTTCAAATGGAATATGAATTCCATTATCTTTTAGTACCCTTTGCCCTTCTCTTAAATAATATTCTGTTACTTCACAACCTAAATGACGGCTACCGGAATGAATTACAAGATAATAATTTTTGTCATCATCGATATCTATCTCGATAAAATGATTACCGCCACCAAGACTTCCGAGACTTAATAATGAACGCTCTTCTTGTATATGCTTGTAGCAGAATAGGTCGGACAAATCAAAGTCAAGTGCCTTATGATGAATGCTTTTTCTAATACCAAATCCTGATGGAACATTATTACGAATTACAGTATCTAGTTTTTGAAATTCCTTAATTTTCCCTTTTACTTTAGCAAGTGTAATGCCACAACCGATATCGACTCCGATAACATTAGGCATAATATATTTGCCCAAAGTAGAGGTGAAACCGATAGTTCCAACTTTACCGGGATGAACATCAGGCATAATCCTAATCTTACAACTGTCAAAAACAGGGTTGTTACATAAATTTTGAATTTGAGCAATAGCATAGTCATCAACGCTATGTTCATTTGTAGTTGTGTTGAAAATAATTGCAGAAGTTGCAGTTCCGTTGATTGTTTTCATATAAGTTTCCTTTCTGTAATAGCGAGGCAGCCTTGAAAATGGCATAAAAATACACCTCGTAAAATCAAGAGGTGTCGGAAATCCTTATAAAACAAAATAGAATAGTTCTGTATAAAACTGTAGGTGTAAAAACATACAAATTATGATTACACGGATTATGATTAGTTATTCATAAGGACAACCAAACCTCTGTCGTTTATTGTTAAATTATCAATATTAATGTTTAAAAATGTCATAATTGTCCTCCTTTCAACTCAAGGTTAATAGTTTCAATCTAAAATGTAACATATGTTACGTTGCATAGTATATTGGCGCTATTTCAATTTGTCAATAAGTAAATAAAATTTACTAATAAATTTTTAAATATAAAATATGGTGAAAATGCACAAAAATTTACTTGAAAAATGAAAAATAATGATAATTTTGTCTAAAGAATAATTGATATTGTTCGAGTGTTAGTGTATAATTAACTTATTATTTATGAACGGCAAAATAGATGAAAATCTATGACGCAAAACTATAGGGACTGTAAAATGTCAGCCAGTTGCAGTATTGATTTCAGGACACAGTCTAGTTAATGGTAACGGGCTTGTGTCTTTTTTGTTGAAAATGAGGTGTTAGGATGAACGGATACATAAAAATCTCGGAAGCATCAGAAAAGTGGGGAATCGGAGAAAGAAGAATTAACACTCTGTGTTTGGAAGGAAGAATAGATGGCGCTGTTAAATTTGGAAATACGTGGGCTATTCCTGATGATGCTAATAAGCCGGGAGATAAAAGAATAAAAACCGGGAAATATGTGAAGAGTGACAGATGATGTCATGGTAAATAATAGAATTAATATAGTGAAAAAGAGAATAATATGCAGATAAAAAGCATTTTTATTAAGTAATTATATATGGTTTATAATTTTTAAAATAAATTACTATGAAGGAGAAAAGGTATATGGTTAACAAAAAGAAAAATTTAGAAAAGGCAAATAGAGTAAAAGAAATTGCAAAAAAATACAATTTGGTAGAGAGCGAAAAGGAACTTGAAGAATTTATTATTAACAATAATGAATATAAAGCACATATTGTGATGATAGGTGGATATAGTGCAGGAAAATCAGCTTTATTAAATAGATATATTGGAAAACCAGTTTTAAAAGAAGCACAAGTAGCAGAAACAGATATAGCAGCAGAACTTTATTTCTCTGAAGATGAGTATATAGAAGCTAATTTGTTGGATGGAACAAAAAAGAAAATAACAGTAGATGAAAAAATAAATATAGATGAAGTTAGAAATGTTGAATATTACATAAATAGTGAAAATATTAAGACACAGTGTGATTACATAATGGTAGATACACCGGGATTTGATTCGGGAATAGAAAAACATAATAAGGCCTTAATACAGTATATAGATAGAGGAACAGCTTTTATAGTAGTTGTAGATTGCGAAAAAGGAACTGTATCTGAAAGTACATTAAATTTTATTAATGAGATATTGAATTATAGCGATGATATAGCTGTAATATTAAATAAATGTGATAAAAAGATACCTGAAGAAGCTAAAAAGGTTAAAGAACATATAGAAGAAGTATTATTAGCAGCTACAGGAGAAAACTTTCCAATTGTTTGTACATCAATTTACGATGATGATGTTGAAGAAAAAATGAAGCAAGTAATTGGAACTTTTAATCCTGAATATTTATATGAGAAGAATATTACAAAAGATTTAGAAAATAAATGTTTAGCTATAATTGATGCATTAAACATAGTAAAAGATAATGTTGAATGTGACACAAAGCAGATAGATGAGGAAATATTAAAGCGAGAAAAAGCTAGGGAAAAGTTACTTGCACAAATAGATGTGCAGAAAGAGAAAGTAGGAAGAAAATTGCACAGTGATGTGAAAGAGAAGATTATTTCAAAGGTAAATTCGCAGTTATTGTCGAATGTATCAGTTTTGGCTCAGGCTTATCAAGGAGGGATTAATACATTTCAGGAAAAAATAATAGAAATTGTTAGACCTATTTTAATCTCAGAGTTAGAGGAGTATTCGAGTGCTACAAGTGAAGACTTTATAAAAGGATTAGATTACGGTTGCTTAAAACAGGAAAAAAATACAGAAGATATAAGTTCAATACTACAAAACGTATATTTGAAGATTAAAGATGCTAATTTTAGTGAAAGACTAGATGTTCCAACAGAATTTAAGACAGGTTGGGTAGAAGAAAATGAAAGTGGAAGAACAGCATATAGAGCGATTAGTTCAGTGTTGGCAATTGTAACAGATGTAATTGCTCCACCATTAGAATTGTTAATTGTCTTTCTCCCCGATATAGTTAAGTTAGTTGGTGTTCTAACAGGAACTACAAAGGAAGAAAAATTAGTTGAAGCTATAAGAAATCAAATAATACCTCAGATTGTATCAAAATTACGTGAGTCAATAGATAAATCGTTATCAGATGTAGAGAACATAATGATACAGAATATAGAAGAAAATATCGGGGAAATTCTTAATATTGAAAATGATGCTTTAGAATCAGCTAGAAAGAAAAAAGAAGAAAAACAATATGATTATGAAGAGTATATAAAAGAAATAGAAAGAGATATTGAAAACATAAGAAAGTAGGTAAAATATGAATAATACATATGAAATTGCATCCAAAGAAATATTAGAAAATTTAAATAACTTTAAAGATTTATATTCAAAAGATTGTTATTATGATTTTAAAGATAAAATTGAAGGATTAAAAGATAAAATTGAAGAATCAAAAAAGGAAGGAAGAAAATTAAAAATAGGTATTGTAGGAGAAGTTAAGGCAGGAAAGTCATCTTTTTTAAATGCATTAATTTTTGATGGTAAGGATGTTTTGCCAAAGGCAAGTACACCAATGACAGCAGCGTTAACAAAGATATCTTATTCTGAAAATCAATCAGCTAAAATTGTTTTTTATAGTGAAAAAGATTGGGAAAGAGTTAATAGTATTTCAAGAGAGTATGATGCTGAATTTAATAAATTTTATGATGATTATCTTTCAAAAAAAAGTGGTAGAGATAAAAAGAATAAGGAAAAGCTGGAAAATAAAACAAGAGGCAAAATTAATTCGGAAATACAGAAAAGTAAAACAACAATTAAATCAAAAGAGGAGATGCGTAAGATTTTTGATAAAAAACCTGAAATATTGAAATTGGTTTCATGTAAAGAGCTAACAGATATGTTTAAAAAATCTTCGGAAGATTTAACTGAATATTTGGGAAAAACAAAAGAATTAGAAATTTCTGATATTAATGAAGGATTAGAAGAGTACATTGGAGCAAGGGGAAAGTATACATCAATTGTAAAACATGTAGAATTAAGGATAAACAATGAGATACTTAAAGAAATCGAAATAGTTGATACTCCGGGACTTAATGATCCGATTATTAGTAGGGGAGAAACTACAAAGAGATTTTTGGGAGAGTCGGATGTTATTTTTTTATTAAGTTATACGGGACAGTTTCTTACACAACAAGATATAACATTTATGTGTAGAACGTTGCCTAATGAAGGAATAAAAAATGTAGTAATTGTTGGCAGTAAATTTGATTCTGGATTATTAGACGATAATAAATCTAAAGATATTAAAACTGCATATAATTCATCAATAAAAATATATAATAATCAGGCAATGGACAATATATGTAAATGTATAGAGAGTGGTTATAATATTGAACTGCTGGAACGAATAAAGAATTCATTGCCTCCAAGTTATGTTTCAGCAATGTTATTTTCTTGTGCAAAAAAGAAAAAAGCGGGTAAAGAATATTCAGAAGAAGAAGAAAACATTGTAGGACAATTAAAAAAACATTTTTCAAATTTTGATGATAAATATGAATTATTGCTTTCAATTTCAGGTATACAACAAATTAAAAAAAATAAGGTATTACCGGTAATAAAAGAAAAACAACAAATAATAGACGAAAAAAATAAAGAATTGTTAAATGTAAATAAGAATATTTTACTAAGATTATTGGAAGATATAAATATAGAAGTAATACAGAACAAAGAAGATGTAGAAAATTATGATAAAGAACAGTTAGAAAAAAAATTTAAGATGCTAAAAAATAAGATTCAATCTATGAGAATAGAAGTTAGAAATATATTTGACAAAATATCTGTAGAAGCATCTCAATTTTTAAATAATATGAAAACTGAGATAGAAGAAGAAATGAAAAATCATATAGATTTTGATGTTGAAACAAAGACACGTATAGAACACAATACAGTGAAAACAGGATTGTTTGGATTGAAGAAAGAACATTACACAGACGAAATAACAACGTATACGGCATCTATTTCAGATGTAATTTCAAATATTAGATCATATATCAATAGTTGTAGGAAATATGCAAATAAAGAGTTTGCAAATGCAATAAATATTGCCAATTTGGAAGATATGATAAAGGAAACAGTCATAGGTGCATTTGATTTAAGTGGCAAAGATTTTAACGAAAATAATATTTTGATACCATTAGAAATTGTAATAAAAAAAATTCAAATCCCAGATATTAATATTACAATGGATGAGTTTGAAAGTATGATAATAGATGAATTTTCAGGAGCATCTGTTAAAGGTGATGATATACACAAACTTAAATTGGCAGAAACCAGAGTGCTAGGTAAGGCTTCAGAAAAAATACAGCAACAGTTAGATGAATGTGAAAAAAAGATGGAATATGAAATGTCAAATCAATCAGCAACTTTTGTAGATTCGATAATTAAAAATTTGAACGAAAATGTAGAAAAACTTAAAGAACAAATTGATAATAGGGAAGAATCAATCAAAAGGTATAATACGTTTATTGAGGCGTTAGATACATATAAGGAAATGATAAAAAAAATGGAGATGTAGTTATGTGTAGTTGGGTGGAAGATTTAGATAATATAGAAGAAGTGGAAGAGTTATTGGATAGTAATTTTGTTCAGGAGGAAATAAATAAATACTTGAAAAACACAGAAAATGCAATTGAATTAATTTCAAAAATCATACCACTTACTAATGAGGATAAAAAAGATTATAGAAGAGTGAAAAAAATTGACAATATGTTAGATAGTGAATTTTTAGCACCGTTTAAAGATGTTCAAATTAGGGGAGAAGCTAGCTTACAGATTAAATTAACACAAATAAGTGATAAACTTCTTGAACAGAAAAAATATGATATTTTAAGGAAGAAGACAATTATCGGTATAGGTGGACAATTTAGTGCGGGAAAATCCAAATTTATTAATTCTATATTAAATGGTGGAGAGGAATTATTGCCAGAAGATCAAAATCCTACAACATCAATTCCTACATATATTGTTAAGGGTAATGAAGAGATAAGTGCTTATACATCTGAAAATAAAAAAGTTAGTTTGGATGTTGAAGAATTACAGGCACTAACACATAAGTTTTATGAAAAGTATTCGATGGGATTTTCATCGTTTATAAAGAGTTTGTTTATTTCAACATCTAATATACCATATGAAAAGTTGGTATTTTTGGATACACCGGGATACAGTAAACCCGATTCATTAGATGCAGAAAATCAGAATGAATTAAGTGATGAAAATAGAGCATTAGAACAGTTGCGCAGTGTAGATTATTTAATATGGCTAGTAGATATAGAAAATGGGGATCTAAAGCAACCTGATATAGAGTTTATTTCAAAATTAAAATTAGAGAAACCAATTTTAATTGTTGTGAATAAAGCAGATAAAAAAATTGGTAGAGAAATAGAGCAGGTAATTAAAGCAGTAGAAGATACAGCAATTGACAAAGGAATTAATTTATTTGCTGTAACAGCTTATTCTTCCAGAAATAGAGAAGAATGGAAGTCTGCTGGACATATCTCTGATTTCTTGGAAAGTTCTATGGCAGATAAAAATAAGGAGGATATAGTCCAACAGATATGTGAAATAAAAAGAGATGTGTTAGATGATATAAAAGAAAAACTTGAAAATTGTAGAAAAGAGAGAAATCAATTAAAAAATATTATTTTCAATTCTGATGACATAATGGAAATAACATCGCTGATAAATTTATATGGTGAGCAATTAGAAAAAATACATGATTTAGAGGAAAGCAGAAGTATATATCAAAAAAATATGAGAAGTCTTGAAGCAGAATTACAAACATATTATGGAAGGAAATAGAAATGGAAATACAAATGGAAATGCAATCAGATGAAAAATTGAATATAATTTCTAAATTAATGAATGAGGAAGTAAACCCAGTACCGGAGAAATATAAGGGGATTCAAGAATTAGTTGAAAAAGAATTAGTTAAAATTCTTGATCAGGGAAGATATACAGACAATGCAACGATTATTCGTAACGTGAATGATTTATTAGAAAAAAGTCAGATATTTAATATGATTCCGGAACTAGCAGGTAGGTCTCTTTTGGGAATATGGGGAAATTCTAAAAAAATTTCAAAAGAATTTAAAGCAATAACAAAGAAGAGATTAGGGATAGAATTTAATACAAATCTTCCATTATTACTAGTATCACAACCTAAAAAAATAAAAAATAGAGTTTATGCTATTACATATATGAACAAATTAATAGAGTTATCATATGATGAATATTTATGTGTGACCAGAGAATTATACAAAGAAAATATTGATATTAGAAAATTGATAAAAGCATTCGTGATTAACTATTATGAAGAGAAAAGCATACAAAATTTTTTGATTTTGCCTGAGTATATCGATGAAGAAAACATTTTTTTTAGAAACATTATAAATTTGGTAGATGTTCAGATTGTGATTGCAGACCAAGGGGAAAAATGGAAAAAATTAGTAGATAGATTGCTGTTGCAAAATGTTAATTTGATTGGAACAAAAAGTGATTACAATTACATTAAAGATAGAACAGAGAGTGAAATATATTTATGTGATGAGAAGGGGCTTGTGCAATTGTGCAATGATAATGATATTCAATGTATTAATTATTCAATATCTACTGAATTAGAAAATGTTCTTATGGATGTCTCTGTTTTTTATAATATTGAAAAACAAAAATTAAGGGAAAGAATGGAGCAATTAGCAAAAAGCTTAATAGAATTAAAGTTTCAAAAGATAAAAAATCAAGTAGCAATTTATAGAAAAGAGACAGCAAAAGAGCAGGAAAAAATTGAAAAAAGTAGTAATGAATATGAAGGAATTAAAGAAAAAATAATATCAGCAGCATATGAATATGAAAATTCTTTATCAGAATTATTAAAAAATGAATTAGCTGATGATGTTAATGCTGATAAATATATTAAAATTTTACTAAGTACTTTTAATAAGCATATATATGCAGAAGATTATAAAAGTGCATATGAAGATTATAAAAAATTAAATAAGGCAAATTATAAATACCCTAATGCATGTAAATGCTTGTTAAAAAACAAGCAGGGTAAAGAATTGATGGAAAGTGATATTATTAAATTAAAAAAATATCCTGACTCAGAAGATGAAATTGCAAAAATAAAAATAGAATTATCAAAGGAGTTAGGACTGTTAACAGAAGATTTAAAGAAATTGACCGAAAATGTTGAAAGTATTGATACAGGAAAAGAAAATTATTATTATGGAAAAATGCTGTTAGATAAAAAAGAATATATTCAGGCAGCAAAATTTTTTATGAAAGCATTAGAGGATGATTTTGACAAAGCAGGAGTAGAATTAGTAAAGTTAGCCGATAAACATCCGGAATGTAATATAGATATTGAGGAACTTGCGGAAAATCTAGTGGCAGAAGCTAATTACTATATAGGAAAAGAAAATATAGGTACAAATAGGAAAAAAGCAATTGTTAATTTAAAAATAGCGGCATCTATGAAACATAGAGAAGCAATAAAATTGATAGCTGATATTCTATTCGAGAAGTACAAAAATGTGTCGTGGCAAAATATGCAGAAAGAAGAAAATATTCACACAGTTAATAATATTATTAGTTTATATTATTTTCTTGAAAAACGACCAGAAGACAGAGAAAAATATGAATTAAGGATAGGTTTAATGTTATGTAAATTAGAAAATTACTCAAGAGCTTATGACAAGCTAAAAAATATTGAATGTTCCGAAGCTCAATATGAGTGTGCAAAAATGTGTCAATATGGTAAAGGCATGGCTAGAAACTTGAAAAAAGCAAAAAAACATTATGAAAAAACTGATAAAGATTATCTTGATAGAGATGAACAGTATAAAAAAGTTTGTAATGAAATTAAAAAGGAAACCGAGAAGAAAGAACAAAAAAGTTATAACGAAAACAGAAATTATAGTTCATCAAGGTCTAGTACATATGAATCTAGCAGTTACTGCTTTATTACAACTGCAGCTTGTATTGCCTTAAATGACAATAAAGATTGTAAAGAATTAAATGAATTAAGAAAATTTAGAGATAAGTATATAATAGGTGATGGTGAGGATGGAGATGAATTAGTAGAAGAATATTATCGTATAGGACCAGAGATAGTAAAGTGCATTGATTCGGAATGGAATCCTTATGCAATATATGAAGAACTTTGGAGTGATTATATTCTTCCTAGTTGTAAAAAAATAAAACAAGAAAAATACAAAGAAGCAAAGAAAATTTATATTAATATGGTAAAGTCTCTTTGTGAAAAGTATGGTATTTCAGTAAAAGATAGTATTATGAAAAAATATTCAATTAAGTTAGGATAGTGATAGCATAATGGACAAACAACCAAAGAACTCCCGAACTCTAGACCTTTACGTTCGTCTATGTGAGGGAAAAACAATTAACAAAACAGAGGAAGCACAGCGATTCGGTGTAGATGAGCGTTCTATACAGCGAGACATTGATGATATTAGAGCGTTTCTTTATGATCGAAGTGCAACTACCGCTGGCGATAATAGAAATGTTAATTATGACCGTGCAAAAAAAGGATTTGTAATGACGGGCACCGAAGGCTCAATGATGTCTAATAGCGAAATCCTTGCGGTGTCAAAGATTTTGCTTGAAAGCCGTGCTTTTACAAAGAGAGAATTGAATATAATTTTGGATAAGTTGGTTGAAGGATGCGTTCCGCTTAAAAATATGAAACTTGTTAGTGATTTAATTGCAAATGAAAAATATCATTATGTTGAATTAAATCATAAAGAGTATATTCAGGACAAGCTTTGGAATATTGGTTCAGATATACAGGAGCATAATCTTGTTGAAATAAAATATGCCAGAGCAAATGCACCAAGAGAAGTGACAAAACGAGTTGTTGAACCAATATCAATTTTGTTTTCAGAATATTATTTTTATCTGAACGCATTTATAGTGGAAAAAGATGAATCAGGAAAGTATGTTCATAAATACAGTTATCCGGCAATTTTTAGAATTGATCGTATTAAAAGCTATAAAGAAATGAACGAAAAATTCAGAGTATCTTATGCTAACCGATTTGAAGAAGGTGAATTTAGAAAAAGAATACAGTTCATGTATGCCGGAAAACTGATGAGCATTAAGCTGAAATTTTATGGAGATAATCCGGAGCCAATTCTTGACAGATTACCCACGGCGAGAGTTGTTGAACAGTATGAGCATGAGTACATAATTGATGCAGAAGTTTATGGAAAAGGAATAATTATGTGGCTGTTGAGTCAGCAGGATAAGGTCGAAGTGCTGAAACCTGATAGTCTAAGAGAAGAAATTAAAGATATATTAGGTAAAATTCTTGATTTGTATAGTAAATAACATATTGTGATGTATTTTTAAAATATAAAAAGATGAAAAACAAATGATTGGAGAAAAAATGAAAAAAACTAAGAGTAAATATAAAGATAAGTTTGATTTTATTAAGAAAGCAAAAGATAAAGGTAAAGATACATATTTATTACTTGGACCACAGGAAGTTGGAAAAACTTGTTTCTTGACGGGAATGTATTATTCTTTTAGGTCATCCCTTAATGGATTTGGTATATCATGTGTAAATGATGAGCAGAGGCTTACATTAAATAAAATGTGTGCAGATTTAAATTCAGGAAAATTCCCAACAGGGACAAGTGGAGCTAACAAATTTGACTTTCAGTTACGATATGCACATGAAATAAGATTCAAGTTCGAGTGGTATGACTATAGAGGAAAATTATTAGAAGAATATGGATTAGATAATCCAAAGGAATATGAGGAATTAATTGATATTGTGAATGATTCAACATGTATATTAATTTGTTTGGATGGAACCTGGTTTACAAATGACAAAAATAGTACGGTTAAAAATATTCAAGATAATAGTTATGCTGTTAATGAACTTTTAAATAAATATGTTGATAAAAATAAGAAGTTGCCACCTATTTGTATTGTTATAACTAAATTTGATTTGTGTGACATAAAATACGAGCAAATGTTCTATGAAGCTATAAAGGAGTCATTTCCATTATTTGAAAATAGTCAAACACCAGTGTTTATTTGCCCTATTTGTGTAGGAAAAGATGATTTAGATTCAGGAAAATTTAAGTTTAACCCTATAGATCAAGATGTATATAGACCATTGTTTTTTGCTCTTTGGTGTGGTTATGGTTATAGAGTTGCAGAATACAAGAAATGGAAATCTTCGTTGTATATGCCAATAAAAAATCTGAAAGAAAAAAATAAAAAATTATTAAAAAAAATAAACTCAGTTCCGTATTTTAAAAAAAGAATAGAAAATATAGATGATTTTTTCGAAATTATTGATGAAGAAGTTAGAAAATTGGAACTTGAACAAAAAAGTTTGCTAGATAATATATCCGGCGCAGAAAATATCTATTTTGGAGGAAAGCAAACTACATGGGAGGAGGTTGAACAGAAATGGAAGTTTATCCAATAATTTATACAAGAACTTATTATATGGACTATTCACCTAGCTTTTATATATGTCCATCAATTTTTGATGAAAAAATGATAGAAAAATATAGAGATTATATTTTGGATTCATTAACATATGCAAATATGATTAAAGAAGAAAGAAGAGTTGTTGTGTCTGAAAACGAGTATACAATTTTGGGATATACTTGTGAAATGGAGAATTTATTGATTGATAAATCAAATACAGACTTGCTTAGCTATATTAAAGATAATAAAGGAAGAAGTGTTATAGCCTTTGTTGGAATTGCATTTAAGACTGCTGAGTTACCATATAAATATATACCTAAAAATATAGATTTAATTATATCTAAAGTGTTCTTAAAATTTGTAGTCGACAAGAAACGATGGTTTGATAGAGAAAAAAACCACTATACAGAGGAAGCGTTTGATATTGAAGTTGAAGAATATGTAAAAAATAATATTGTAGAGGATAAAACTGAATTCAACAATAAGATAATATTTGCATCTAATGACAGTACAGATAAGGAAATATTTTTTAGAACAATAGCAGTAGTTAATACTCAAAAAGAATGTAGTTTTTGTTCAGATTATTATGGAATAGAGTCTGTTGCAAATTCAAAATTTCAAATTATTACATCAAGATATTTTGAAAAGATAAAAATGAATTGTAATAATAATTTGAAAAAAAATAAAATAAAAAAAATATATGGCACATTCAAATATGAAAAAAAAACAAAAAAAGTAATTAGTTGTATTATAGGAATAATGATATTTATTATAATTGCTAAAATATTGCTAAGAATAGGAGAATAAAAGTGTGAGTAAAATAGATATGACAAAGCCGGGCGCTTATAAAATCACGTCTAGTGTTGAACAGGTTTTTAGAAATGATAATGCAGAGAGCTATGTTCAATATTTAGAAGTTTGTTGTCAATTAATTGCAAAATATAAACAAGATATAGAATTTGTTGAAAAAATGCAAGCAAATTTACGAAATGAGAAAATTAATTTTCTTAAAACCGAACTTCCAAAGATTAAAAACATTCTAGAGGAAGAAGGAATACCTAATGAACAAGTTTCCGAGTGGATAAATGAGGTAAAGAATAATCAAGACAAAAGTTTTGCAGCAAGTGAACAAATTTTAAAAGAGTTTTCGTTGTCTTCTATTGAAGAAATGAAGCACAAATTGAGGAAAATATTTAATGGATAAAAAAAGTGTAATTTATAATATGCTTGAAGCACAAAAAAAATATAGGGAATCATTTTTGGAGGAATTAATACATAATGAGAAAAAGTATGAATTATTAAAAATTCTGATGAATTATGCATTAACAGAATTGAGTGGAACCTATAATATCGAAAAAGAAATATTGAACTATCAAAAGGTTTTCGAAATGTTGATTACATTTGAAAAAAAATATGAAGACATTGATTTACAAAATCTAAAAGAAATTTGGCAAAATAGTCTTTGGAAATTAATAGATTATGAAAATAGTTATATTGATTTAAAACAATATATTAATTTCAATTTGCAACAGTATAGAGAAATGATTCATATAGGAAACAAAGCGGATATTAATAGAAACAAGATTGAATTTGATAAATTAAAAATAAAGTATATGGAAAAGAAAAGGAGATAAAATAATGGCAGTAGAAATTTTAAAATTTTTTGAAATGTTTGATAAGGTTGATGATATTGTATATGAACCTATTAAGGCGATTTGTGATGGTTTTAGGCAACCATTAAAACAATTAGATGCAGCTACTGAGAGAAAAAAAATAGAGTTAAATCATAAACTTGAAATGGAAATGAAACAATTTGGTGTTGATTTAGAAGCGGACAGAGAAAGAAAACACGTAGAATTAATTCAATGGGAAAAGGATGCGGAATTTAATCGACACAAAGAAACACTCGACGCTATTGAAGAATATCAGAAAAATATGGGAACAACTGCAGTTGAAATAGGAAACGCAATAGGAAATATGTCGATTGAACTTCAGGCAAAAGCTCAGGATATGATTGTTGAGAAGACTAAGTTGTTTAGGGATCAACAAATAGAGGCTTTAAATGATGCCACCCAAGGAATCAAAAACATACAAGAATTATATCCAGAGGATAGTGATTTGAAAGTGGAAATTATTAAGCCGTATACAGAAATGATGGCTAACGTTGTAAGAGAAACTAATGCTTTTGTTATGGATATGAAGGATTCTATGAAAAAATTATCCGAAAATATTAATGGGATAACAGCTACAGTATTGAAAAATACAGATGAATATATCAAACCATTATGTGGCGAAAATATGATTGGACTTGGCGCAAATAATTCCAATGCTTCATTAGATACGAATAATGATGGATATATAGAACAAAAATAGTATTAGGTGACAAATTATTATGGTAACATTTATACCGCCGTACATGGGCGAAGAAATAAAAAGTAATGCAGAAAAGAAGATGTATGATGTTCTTCAGGAACTTGATATGGATGACACATATGTTTTGCATTCTCTAGGATTACCAAAACATCAAAGCAAAATTTATGGAGAAATAGATTTTGTGGTTGTATGTAAGCGTGGTGTGGCATGCCTTGAAATTAAAGGTGGCAGAGTAGAATGTAGAGAGGGAAAATGGTTTTTTATAGACCGTTACGGTGTCGAGCGTCAAAAGCCTGAAGGTCCATTTGCACAGGTAACAGGCAATATGTTCAGTTTGCTTACTGAATTAAAGAATAAATTTCAAAACAATCCTCATTTTAAAGGATTATTAGTAGCAAGCGGAGTTGTCTTCCCGGATATAGAATTTAAATCTACATCTCAGGAAATTATACCCGAAATTATTTATGACAATACAACAGAAAGCATTACAGATTATATAAACAAAGTTTTTGATTATTGGGAGCAAAGACAGCATAGAAAATCGGAAAAACTGTCGAAGCAGGATATAAAAGATATTGTAAAATTTTTAAGAGGAGATTTTACATTTATACCAACTTTAAGGGACAGGCTTGATAATGTTGAAAAAAGGCTTGTGAGGCTGACAAACGAGCAGGCACAGATTATGAATGCGCTCGGAATGAATTCTCATTTGCTTATTGAGGGTGGTGCAGGTACAGGAAAGACTTTGCTAGCCATGGATTTTGCGAGAAAAAGAGCAGAAAAGGGAGATAAGGTTCTGTATCTAACGTATAACAAAAATTTGTCAAACAATATTAACAGACAATTAAATTCTGATGAAAAATTGAAAGTGATAAATATACACGCTTTATTTGGTGAATATGTGCCAGTTGATATTGATAAGATGAATGAAAATGCAAGCAAATATTTTGGAGATACTTTACCGGAAGAATTTTTCGAATGGATTAACAATTTAAACGAGGAAGAGACAGAAAAATTAAAATATGATTTGATTGTTATGGATGAAGGTCAGGATATTATAAAACCAATTTATTTGTATTCTTTGGATATGCTGCTTAGAGGTGGCTTTGAAAAAGGAGATTGGGCTATATTTTATGATGAAAGGCAAAATATTTACAATCCAGAGTATTCTGATGGAATGGAAATTATTGAAAGCTATTCAGCTGCTAAATTTAAGTTATTTGTAAACTGTAGAAATACAGTTCAAATTGGTACATATAGTGCGAAAGAAAGCGGAGTAAAAATTGATGAATTCTTACAGGAAAATGGAGAAGAAGTTCAGACAATTTCATATACGGACATAAATGATTTTAAACAGAAAATAAAAGAAATAATAAAAAGACTTAGAGCAGAAAAAGTGGACACTTCAGAGATTGCATTTCTTGCTCCAAAAAAATATTCGAATTCAATATTGAGTAAAATAGGATTTGAGGTTAATGAGTTAGGGAGCAATTATGATTCTGAAAGTAATTTGCCTAAGTTTGCAACAATACAGGGGTTCAAGGGGCTCGATTCTAAAATTGTAATACTTGTAGATGTTGATAATATACATCCTGAGAATTTTTCTAAATTTATTTACATAGCAGGAACCAGAGCAAGAACTTTATTGTATGTAGTTGCATCCGAAGAATTTTGGAAAAATCATAAATAATTTTAATATATGATAACAATGACATATTTTGTCATCTTATTTTGCTATATTTAACATACAATGAAACAAAGCAATTGACTTGAAAAGTCACTATTTATTTTATGTATGTTAGAAAGAGAGGATGTAAATATGTTTAGATTTATTGAAAATATGGTAGCAAATGCAAATATCAAAAAATGTGAAAAAGACCTTGATGATGCTACAATGATGGATATTTATGAAGTAGATACAGCTGTAAAAGCATGGCAGGAAGAGGGAATGAGTGCAGCAGAATCTTGGGAATATGCGGAGCAGATGAGAAGAGAGATTGAAAGCAAAGCTCAGGAATGCGTGTAGAAAAGGAACAGAAAACTACTGGTTGCAAAGTTCAACAGGCATAAGAAAATTTTTGCTTGATATAACAAATGGAGATGATGTGTATGACTATTGTACCGATGTATAAAATATGTCCAAGATGCAAAAGGAGATATGCATGGAATCCTGACATAGGACGGATGTGGTGTCCGTATTGCGGACCGGGAAGTACTTTAGGGGCAGGAGATATTCCATGGGTAAGAAAAATCTTTGACAAGAAGAAAAAGTAAATTTCGGTAATTATTATAATTAGGGTTAATCCTAAAAATATAATATGTTTATAGTTTCAAGAGGTGCAAGTCAATTATTGGTTTGCACTTTTTGTTTTAGTAGGAGGAAAAATAATATGGATATATATTCATTTGTGAATTCAAAAGATATAAGAAAATATTTACGTGATATTAAATATGAATTTAATTCATTAGAAACAGCATGGCTTATTTATTCGTGTCACAGACTTTGCTATAACGAAAAGAAAAAGTTATGGCAGGAAATAATAGATACAATGCCTGATTGCGTGGTTCCTAAGAAATGTTTTGATAAGGATTGGAATAGTCTACACGAGATGTTACGGGAATATATGGATACAGTTGATGAGATTATCAGAGAATTTCAGGAAACAAAAAAGCCCGGAGAATATGTTTATATGTATAAGTATATTTTAGAAGGAGATTCAAGGTATAGTGAAGAGTATGAAACTGTTTTTCCTTCATTAGAAAAATGTATGCAGGCGTACAATGAGGAAGTGGCTGACGAAAGTAATGTAAAGTTTTATGGCATAAAGAGGCAGTCTTTAATTGATACAGAGAATGAGGCTCAATTGATATTTAGAGGAAATGGTGAGTTTGAGGATATTTTTCGTTATAATACAAAGGCAGAAAAGGTTTCAGATATTTTGTATAGAGCGTTTGAGCAGATGTGGTTTGATTTTCCAACACCTTTTAAAAGAGGTGATATTGTGTGGATACCACCACATTATAGTCAGGCTTTTACCGACAACTATGGTGGTTTTGTTTTGGAAAAATTATTTTCGTGGTATGCATCAGATTTAATGAAGGAAACTGCGGATTATACGGATATGATTGCATATGGATATTTTATCGGTGAAACAGGAATAGTTTATTATGACGATACCGTAAGCTATATGGATATGGAATATTATAAACCAACTAAGGAAAGTGAAAAATTTTTATTGGCGCTTAGTGCATTTCTTAAAGGAAATATGCATGTCGATTATTTGTTGCATATTTATTTGCGAACTTTAACTGATATTAAGTTAAAGGATATGAAAAGAGAAAATTGGTATACAGAAGAAGTATTTAAAGATATTGGAATAGAATAAAAGCAAATTTTGATATTAATATAGTTAAAAATCTTAAAAATATAATATTCTCATAGTTTCAAGAGGTGCAAATCAGTTATTGGTTTGCACCTTTTTGAGTAATATAACATAAAACCCCCATCAACAATAAAAACGATTTTAGTAAAAATATCTATAAAAATCATTAAAAAACAGTAAAATTTTGATATTTTATCTAAAAATATTCTATTTTTTTTAGGGACTATAAAATTTATAATAAATTTAGTCATTGAGACAGGAAAAAAAACGACAATATTAACAAATAGGAGGAATGTTTAATGAGAAAGTCAAAATTATTAACAGTTTTAGTAGCCGCAGTGCTCGGAGTATCAATGGTAGGTTGTGGAACATCTGGCGGAAGTTCAGGTGGCTCAGGTTCAGCTAGTTCAGTGGCAAATAAGGATAAACCATTATGTTGGTTTAACCGTCAGCCATCAAATAGCTCAACAGGTGAACTTGATACAACAGCACTTAATTTCAACAAAGATACATATTATGTAGGATTTGATGCTAACCAGGGTGCAGAACTTCAGGGACAGATGGTACTTGATTACATTAAGAAGAACATCGATAAAATTGATAGAAACGGAGATGGAGTAATCGGTTATGTTCTTGCAATAGGAGATATCGGACATAACGATTCAATTGCTCGTACATGTGGTGTTCGTTCAGCACTTGGAACAGCAGTTGAAAAAGCAGGAAGCGTTGATTCATCACCAGCAGGAACAAATGTTGATGGAACATCAAAGGCTGTAAAGGATGCAACTTTAGAGGTTAACGGAAAGACATACACAATCAGAGAATTAGCATCACAGGAAATGAAGAACTCAGCAGGAGCAACATGGGATGCAGCAACAGCAGGAAATGCAATTGGAACATGGACAGCTTCATTCGGAAAGCAGATTGATGTAGTTGTTTCAAATAACGATGGTATGGGAATGTCAATGTTTAATGCATGGGCTAAAGATAACAAGGTTCCAACATTTGGATACGATGCAAATAGTGATGCAGTAGCAGCTATAGCAGAAGGATACGGCGGAACAATTTCACAGCATGCAGACGTTCAGGCATATCTTACACTTAGAGTTCTTCGTAACGCACTTGATGGTGTAGATATTGATACAGGTATAGGAACACCTGATGATGCAGGTAACTGTCTCACAAAGGATGAAGATTACAGATACAGTGAAGAAGAAAGATCATATTACGCATTAAACGTTGCTGTAACAGCAGATAACTATAAAGACTTTACAGATTCAACAAAGATTTATGACAAAGTTTCAAATCAGCTTGATTCAGGCAAGAGCGCAGAAAAGAAAGTATGGCTTAACATTTACAATGCATCAGATAACTTCCTTAGTTCAACATATCAGCCATTACTTGAAAAATACGATGATCTTCTTAACCTTAAAGTAGATTACATCGGTGGTGACGGACAGACAGAATCAAATATTACTAACCGTTTAGGTAACCCAAGCGAATATGACGCATTTGCAATTAACATGGTTAAAACAGATAATGCAGCTTCATATACATCAATTCTTTCAAAATAGAATTGTAAGTTTGGATAATTTAATAAGAAGGGTGGCAGATAAAGCCTCCCTTCTTTAAAAAAGAAAGAGGAAGTGTAGATATGGTGGAAGATAAGAATGAATACATCTTGTCGATTAATGGCATGAGTAAATCATTCGGCCGAAATAAGGTTCTGAAACATATTAATTTAAATGTTAAACCGGGATCAATAATGGGCCTTATGGGTGAAAATGGAGCAGGCAAATCGACAATGATGAAGTGTCTCTTCGGAACTTACCAAAAGGACGAAGGAACTATAATATTAGATGGCAGGGAAGTTAATTTTTCCGGACCTAAAGACGCACTTGAAAATGGAGTTGCTATGGTTCATCAGGAACTTAATCAGTGTCTCGAAAGAAGCGTTGTTGACAACCTGTTTTTAGGCAGATATCCTAAGAACTCATTAGGCGTGGTTGACGAAGGTAGAATGAAAAAAGAAGCTTCCGATTTATTTAGAAAATTAGGAATTACAGTTAATATGACACAGCCAATGAAGAAAATGTCTGTATCACAGAGACAGATGTGTGAAATTGCAAAGGCTATATCATATAACTCAAAAGTAATAGTACTTGACGAACCAACATCATCATTAACAGCACCTGAAGTAGAAAAGCTGTTTAAAATGATGAGACAGTTAAAGAGTCAGGGAATTTCATTAATATATATTTCACATAAGATGGATGAAATATTTGAAATATGTGATCAAATTTCAGTTTTACGAGATGGAAGTCTGGTAATGACAAAGGACAGTAAAGATACAAACATGAATGAACTTATATCAGCAATGGTTGGTCGTTCTCTTGATAACAGATTCCCACCTGTAGATAATGAACCGGGAGAAGTAATTTTCTCAGTTGAAAACTTGTCTACTAAGTATGCACCGAAACTTCAAAATATTTCATTTGACATAAGAAAAGGTGAAATATTTGGATTTTATGGATTAGTAGGAGCCGGTCGAACAGAACTCCTTGAAACTATATTTGGTATGAGAACAAGAGCAGCCGGTAATGTAATTTATGATGGAAAGATAATGAATTTTTCATCGCCTAAAGATGCCATGGATCATGGATTTGCTTTGATAACAGAAGAAAGAAAAGCGAATGGTCTTTTCCTTAAGGGTGACATTACATTTAATACAACGATTGCAAATATGAACCATTACAAGAGAGGCATTGCATTGTCAAAGGATGATATGGTTCGTGCAACTGCAGAAGAAATAAAGGTAATGCATACTAAATGTATGGGACCTGATGATATGATTTCAAATCTTTCAGGAGGAAATCAGCAGAAAGCCATATTTGGTAAATGGCTTGAACGTTCACCAAATGTATTTATGATGGATGACCCTACAAGAGGTATTGATGTTGGTGCAAAATACGAAATTTATGAACTGATAATTAACATGGCAAAGCAGGGAAAAACAATAATAGTTGTTTCATCTGAAATGCCTGAGATTTTAGGAATTACAAATCGTATTGGTGTTATGTCTAACGGACATCTTGCAGGAATAGTTAATACAAAAGAAACAAATCAGGAAGAATTATTAAGACTTAGTGCTAAATATTTGTAGAAGAGAGGAGTATTTGATATGGCAGAAAAAGGCGTTATTCTTTCAGCTGAGGAAGAAGAAAAACTTCTTAAGCCGATAGATGAATATGTAGGTAAAATACAAAGTCAGATTGACGAATTACGCGCAGATGGTTCTGATAAAGTCAGAAGTTTAAAGAATCATATTGCTATCGTAAAAGAAAATAAAAATTTAACTAAAGAAGAAAAAGCAAAAATTATTGAAAGTGATAAGAAGGCTTTAGAACAGGCAAAAGCAGTTGAAAATTCAAATAAAGATAAGGTATCAAAACTTATTGCCCAGGCTGAAGATTATCTTTCAAAGAATTACAACAGCCAATATTACAATAGAGTAGTAGCTAGTTGTGAAAGCGAAAAAATTGATGAAAAAAACAAGTATGAAAAGACTTGCGCTGAATTGAAGACAGAACATGAAAATGCTTTAAGCAAATTGTCTGATTCAGATGAAATTAAAGATGAAAAATATGTATATAAAAATAAATTGTATGATTCAAAAATGACTCACGAGTCAAAGTGTCAGGAAATTAAAGATAGAAAACATGATGCATTTATGCATAAGTATCATTTAATTGATTTATTGCGTACATCAAAATATACATTTGCTCAGAAAACAGAGCAGCGAATTGAAAATTATAAATATACTTTCAACTTGTCACAGTTCCTATATAAAAATGGTTTGTATATTGTTATCATTTTGATATTTATTGGGTTATGCGCAATTACTCCGGTTGTTAAAAATACTCAACTCCTTACATACACAAATATACTTAACATTTTACAGCAGGCATCACCTAGAATGTTCCTTGCCCTCGGTGTTGCAGGCTTAATCCTTTTGACAGGAACTGACCTCTCGGTTGGTCGTATGGTTGGTATGGGTATGGTTGCATCAACAATCATAATGCATAACGGCATAAACACAGGTGGCGTATTTGGACATATATTTGATTTTTCAAATATGGCTCCGAGCGCAAGAGCAATTTTAGCTTTAGTTGTTTGTATAATCCTTACAACATGTTTTGCAATGATAGCCGGATTCTTTATGGCTAAGTTCAAAATGCATCCGTTCATATCAACTATGGCCAACATGCTTATTATATTTGGTCTTGTAACTTACGCAACAAAGGGTGTTTCATTTGGTGCAATCGATGCAGCAATTCCAAATATATTTATTCCTCAGATTGGAGGATTCCCAACAATTATTTTATGGGCAATAGTTGCAATAGCAGTTGTTTGGTTCATTTGGAATAAGACAACTTTTGGAAAGAATTTATTCGCAGTAGGTGGAAACCCGGAAGCAGCAGCAGTTTCAGGTATTTCAGTATTCAAAGTAACAATGGGAGCTTTCATTCTTGCAGGTATCCTTTATGGATTTGGTTCATGGCTTGAATGTAACAGAATGGTTGGTTCAGGTAGTGCAGCTTATGGACAAGGATGGGATATGGATGCTATCGCAGCCTGCGTAGTAGGTGGTGTTTCATTTACAGGTGGTATTGGTAAGATTTCAGGTGTTGTAACAGGTGTTCTTATATTTACATCTCTTACATACTCACTTACAATCCTTGGTATTGATACAAACCTTCAGTTCATTTTCGAAGGTATCATCATTCTTGCAGCAGTTACTCTTGACTGTCTCAAGTATGTACAGAAGAAATAAAATAATGAAAAATATGTCATACGGATTGTTTATTATAATACAAACTCCCACAATCCTGACATGTTAATAAATATTTTAATCATACGTTCAAAAAGTCGTTCTGATTATCTATAGGATAATGGGAACGGCTTTTGTCGTAACAAAAATGTTGACTTTTATATAAAATATTTTATTAGAATAGATTATTTGTTATAATAAATTGACAAAAGATAAACGAAAAAAATAAAATTAAAAGAGGTCGATTTTCTATTAAATATATGAAGATTGCCTGAGAAAAATATTGCATTAAATTTAGAGTGAGATAAGGAAAGTATTATGGATAAATATAAAGTTATCCTGGTTGACGATGAGGCAGAAGTTATTGATGTTATTGAACAAAAAATAGCGTGGAATGAGTTAGGCTTTGAAGTTGTCGGAAGTGCAACAAATGGAGTAAAGGCATTAGAACTTGTCGAAAAAACTCAACCGGATGTTGTTATTACAGATATTAAAATGCCATATATGGATGGACTTGAGTTGTCCAAAAGGCTTAATGATGATTATAGAAATATTCACATAATTATATTTACCGGATTTGACGAATTTGAATATGCAAAAGAGGCAGTTCATCTTGAAGTTGAAGAATATATGTTAAAACCGATAAATTCTGACGAATTAACTGAATGTTTAAAGAGAGTAAAAAACTCACTAGATTTGGAAAGAGAAGAAAAATTAAATGTTCAGAAACTTGAAAATTATTTTAATGATGTACTCCCAATTCTTCAGACAAATTTGTTTGTTTCGTTGATTGAAGGAAGAGTTGATGAAGAAGAATATGTAAAATTTGTCGATTCCTATAAAATAGATTTAAAGGGTCCGTTCTATTGTTGTGTGGTTTTCCATACATCTACACATCATGTTCCTGAAAATATGGAACCCTTGCTATTATCAATGTCTGTCGAAAGAGAAATAAAAGAAAGAATTGCAAAAAGATTTAATTACAAAGAATTTATTTATTTGGGGAATACAGTACTAATTGTTGAATTAAGCTCTAAAGAAAAAATGGTAGAGTTTACGGATATTTGTGATAAATTCTGCAAATGGGTTAACAGAGTTATTGGTGCTGTTGTTACAGCAGGTATAGGAAGAGTATGTGATAACATATTAAACATAAACAATTCTTATGAAGGAGCAAGAGAAGCAGTATCATACAGAGTTTTATATGGAACAAACAGGGCAATTAATATTGAAGAAATTGCACCTAACGAGCAGAACATGACTTTACAGTCAGAAGATTCTAAAATGCATGATTTGTTTAAAGCGATATATTTAGGAGACAACAAATCAATAGAAGATGCGGTTAGTAAAGAAATTGAAAAATTGCATAAAAATGCAAATACTGTAAGTCAGTATAATTTAGTGATTATGGAAATGGTAGGGGCATTTTATAGATTTTGTGCCAATAATTTTATAGATTTTAATGACTTTTTAGGAGATATAAATAATCCTTACGAAAGGGTGCCTCAGATGGACGAAAGCACTTTGAAAAACTGGCTTATTAAATGTTCATTAGGAGTAAGTGAAAAATTAAAAAGTGTTCGAAACAGTAAATCCAGAAGTTTGGTTAATGATGCACAAAATATAGTAACAGACAGGTATATGGAACCTGATTTATCACTGGATAAAGTATGCTCTATAATGGGAGTATCAAATTCTTACTTTTCATCTGTATTTAAGAAAGAAGTAGGTAAATCATTTGTTACATATCTTACAGATTACAGAATGGATATCGCAGCCGGATTGATACTTGATACAAATGAAAAAAGCTATAAAATAGCTGAGCAGGTAGGATATTTAGATGCAAATTATTTTAGCTATGTGTTTAAGAAGAAATTCGGAATATCTCCATCAAAGTACAGAAATGAGAGATTAAATAAATAATATAAAACAACGTGTAGCATGAAACGATCCGTAGTCATCAAAATCGGGGCTTTTGCCCCAAACATCATAATATATACAGGGAATATGGGAAGATTGAATAAAGTTAAAAAAAAAGAAAGCAAAAATGTAAAAATAAAAAGATTTCGAAGCTGGTTTCACCGTGGCGAATTTATTAGATTAGACATTCAATCTATTATCATGGCGGTCTTTACAACGTTAACAATAGTGACAACTATTGTTATGGGAATGCTTATTTATAATAGATTTAAAATTTCAAATAAAGAAACTTTAATATCAAGTACACAGGGAATTATAGACAGTATAGTAGATAAAATGGACTCTGACTTATTAAATATAAGACAGATTTCAAATGCTGCAAATTACAATATAGTTCAGCAATATGATGTTTCGAGTCAGGAGTTTAACAGACAGTTTAGTTTATTGTATGAAATTAATTCAGATAAGATTCAAAGTATGGCACTATATGACAATTCCGGAAATCTGATAGCATCAGAGCCTATAGCATCTGAAAAAGATAATGTTGATGTTAAAAGTCAGAGTTGGTTTAGTATGGCTAAAAGTGAAATTGAAAATATTCATTTTTCTATTCCTCATATACAGAATCTGTTTGAAGATGGTGCTTATAAATATTATCGGGTTGTGTCGCTGAGCCGTTCGGTGGATGTAAATGATGGGGAAAAGCCGGTAAGTGGAGTACTACTGGTGGATATGAAATATTCAATCATTGAAGAAACTTTAGATAGAATCAATAAAGATTCAAATGGAATTTATTATTATTTATGCGATTCAGATGGACAAATTATCTATCATCCTAGAATAACTGAGATAGACAGGGGTATTTTTAAGGAAAATAATAATAAAATGGCAAAATGTGAAGAAGGAATACATGAATTAGAGTTTAATGGACATAAAAATAATTATATAATAAGCAGTATTTCATACACAGGATGGAAGGTAGTAGGTGTAATTCCGGACAAGGTACAGACAGTGAGTATAAAGCAATTCAGGTATTATATAATTACGACTGTAATTATTTTAGTGATGATGCTTCTTGAGGTAAACAGAATTATATCAAGAAAAATATCAAGACCAATACTTAACCTGAATGAATCTGTTAAGGCGTATGAAGCAGGTGGAAAAAATGATATTTATATAGGTGGTTCATCGGAAATAAGACATTTAGGATATTCAGTGCGAAAATCATATGAACAGATAGAAGAGTTAATGCAGGAAATAATCAGGCAGCAGACTGAACTAAGAAAAAGCGAAATGGATGCATTGCAAAGTCAGATTAATCCGCATTTCTTATACAATACGCTCGAATCAATTACATGGATGGTTGAGGCAAATAAAAATAAAGAAGCTGTGTTTATGATATCAGAACTTGCTAAGTTATTGCGTATAAGTTTGTCTAAAGGAAGAACAATCATAAAAATATCTGATGAAATACAACACAGCAGAAGCTATATGAATATACAGATGGCAAGATATAAAGAACGATTTAAAATCAGATTTGAAATAGATGATGAAATTAATGACTATTGTATTGTGAAACTTGTTATTCAGCCATTGTTAGAGAATGCTATATATTATGGTGTAGGAAATATGGATATAGATGATGACGGTGAAATAATTGTCAGAGGTAAAAAGATAGATAATGAAATCTTTATAACCGTTGAAGACAATGGAATGGGAATGAGAGAAGAAGAGGTTGAAAATATTCTTAAGGATAATAATAAAACACCTAAACATGGTTCAGGAGTTGGTGTCATAAACGTTCATTCAAGAATTAAGCTAATGTTTGGCAATGAATATGGATTAAGTGTAGAAAGTGAAGCTGACGAAGGAACAAAGGTTACAATTCATATACCTGCAATTCCATATAATGAAAGTAATCTCACAAATTTAGAAAAACAAAATGTAGAAAGGAAGGTTGAAAATGAAAAAAAATAAAATAGCCTTTCTTATTGCAGAAATATTACTTTGTGTTATGGCAATATTTTTTATTACTAAAATATTTGACCAGAATACTCCTGAAAAAAAAGTGGCAGTAATTATACCAAATTCAGGAGATAAAAATTGGGAGGCACTTATTAAAGGACTAAAAGATTCAGCTAAGGCAAATGAAATACATTTAATAATATGTAACACAGATGATATTGAGGAAGTAGAAGATGAAATCGAATTAATAAATGAGCAGAAGCAAAATAATATAGATGGGTTTATTATTTGCCCTGCACCAGGAAGCGATACGAGAACACAATTAAAAAATGTATGCGGCAAAATACCATTCATGTTAATTACAGAAGATGTTTTTGTGAGTGGGAATGGTGGTGAATCAGGCTATCCGGTAATAAAACCTAATCACTACAATATCGGATATGAGATAGGAAAAAGACTGATAGCAGATTCAGGCGAAAAAGAAAATAAGAAAGCAGGCATTGTTTTTGCCCAGTATGCGAAAGAAGAAACCATTGACAAATATAAAGGATTTTGTGATGCCATAGAAGGGACTAACATAGATATAGGTTGGACATATAATGGTAAAACGGAGCAGGATATTTGTGATGTTGTAAATGGCAAGGATAAAGTAGATTATTTAGTTATTATGGATAATTATTCTTTAGATGACTTAGGCGAAAAAAGCGATAATGGAATATATAACGGAGCGCAGATATATGGTATTGGAAATAGTACGAAATCATTAAATTTGCTTCAGCATGGCAATGTAAAATGTCTTATTATTCCTGATGGATATGAGATTGGATACAATAGTGTAAAAGAAATAAGTAAGAAAATTAATAATTCATTTTACACCATGAAAGGCTATGATGTTGATTCAAAAGAACTTTATCAAAATGATTTATTTTCTAATGAAATAGAAAGGTTTTTGTATTCTTATGAATAAAAGAATTGTTAGTTTAATAATGGCATTTGTATTGATTTACAATTTTACAGGATGTCAGAAAAAAGAAAAAAATTTTAATGAAACACTTAGGGTAGGTGTTGTAACATACACGCAGGATGATCCATTCATAAATGCAATGACACAGGAACTTAAAGATAATCTAAAGTCAATGGAAAATGATAATTTTAGAATAATAGTGTCTGAAAAAAATGGAGATGATAGTCAGCGTGATCAGGATGAAGTTGTTGAGGAAATGATTGATGCAGGTTGCGATATAATGTGTGTTAATTTAGTTGACAGAACAGCTCCGGGTAAAATTATTAAACTGGCAAGACAGAATAATATTCCAATTATTTTCTTTAACAGAGAACCGGTAAAAGAGGATTTGATGCAATGGAACAAATTATATTATGTTGGGTGTGATGCAGAACAGTCAGGAGTAATGCAGGGACAGATTGCAGCAGATTATATAAAAGCGAATAAAAATGTAGATAAAAATAATGATGGAAAAATACAATATGTTTTGCTAGAGGGTGAGGCCGGACATCAGGATGCAATAAGCAGAACAGACAGTTCAGTAAAAACAATTATTAATAATGGAATTAATTTGGAAAAACTTAGTTACCAATTTGCTGATTGGAATAGAGGACGGGCAGAAAATAGAACGACACAGCTAATAAATCAGTATGGTAACAATATAGAAATGATTATTTCAAATAATGATGAGATGGCGCTTGGTGCAGTGGAAGCTTATAAAAAATCAGGTTATGGCGAGGATGAATGGCCTATTATATGTGGAATAGATGGACTTAATGATGCATTAATTGCAGTAAAAGAAGGTCAAATGCAGGGAACTGTGTACAATGATAAGGAAGACCAGTCTATGGAAATAGCAAAATTAGTTGTGGATATTTTTAAAGGAAATGATTTGAAAAAACACAACCTGGATAGTGGGAAATATTATGTATCCCAATATAAAAAAGTTGATATTAATAATGTAGATGATTTTATAAGTAGATAATAAATATGGAGAAAAACGGAAATATGCAGAATACATGGATAGAAGAATTTTATAATGAAACAAATGCAGACAACAGACTTAGAATATTAAATGATAATAAAGATAATAGTGAACTTGATTCATTTAGAGAAAAATTATGGATTGCAAGATATGGAAAAAGGAAACCTAAAAAAGATAAATTTGTTGGATACCTCATGGAAATGAAATATTTATCTGAGGGTAATTCTGTAGATATTAGTGGAAGCAAAAGAAAGCAGTTGTATGAAATAATTAATGGCTTATGTTTATTGAATTCAGATGAAATACAGGATGAAAAGCGTGAAATTTTGTTTTTGGAACTTAAAAATGTATTTTTTAAATTTATAGAAGTAAGTAAAAATGGAAGAGGATTTACGTCAGCAGTTTTTGGAATGGGACAGTTATCAGATGAAGGAATAGCAAAAAAAATCGCTGAACAAATAAGTGCGATTGCATTTTCCACTCCACATGCATTTAATTTAGATAAAGAATTTTCTATTTTACAAAAAGCCGCATTGGTAGCGTACAGAGAAAAGTATCCTAACAGAGAACATTTTCTTACTAAATAATTTTGAAAGTGTGGAATAATATAAAATTTTATAGTGTTAAATAGCAAATAAAAATGAAGTTAGAAGAAAAAAGAAAAAGTTTAAGAATAATCATAAAGAGGAAAAAGATAATGAGAACAAGACAGGAAGCAGTAGAATTTGGTTTGACATTTAAAGATACATATGTAGAAACACCATTTAGAGATGCTAACTGGCAGCTTGTAAGAGTAAAGAAAAGCAAGAAGGCATTTTTATGGATATATGAAAGAGATGGATTTATCAACTTAAATATAAAAGTTAACCCTGAATGGAGAGATTTTTGGAGAGAAACCTATAAATCTGTAATTCCCGGATATCATCAAAATAAAGAACATTGGAGTACAATAATTCTTGATGGAACTGTTCCCGAAAAAGAAATAAAGAGAATGATATCTGAAAGTTATGATATTATCACAGACAGCCCGACAAAAAGAATTTATGAGGCGGTTAAGAAAATCCCAAAAGGTCATGTGGCAACTTACGGAAGAATTGCAGAAATGGCAGGCGAACCTAAAATGGCAAGAGCAGTTGGAAATGCACTTCATAAAAATCCGGACCCGGATAATATTCCATGTTTTCGTGTAGTTAATTCTAAAGGAGAATTGGCAGGAGAGTTTGCTTTTGGTGGAAAAGGAGCTCAGGCAAAATTACTTGAAGCCGATGGGGTTGAAGTAGTAAATGGAAAAGTTGATTTAAAGAAGTATGGAATATAGGGTATTTAAAGTAGTATAGGTATATGGGCATTTATAAAAGTATGGAAAATGGAGATTAAAAAAAGTATTGAATATAAGGGACAAAAGAGTAGGGAATATTTTTATCTTCATACTCTCTGCAAAGGCTGTCGGGGCGCCGTATTCGTCCCATAGGTTCAGTATAATTATAAGTCAAATCAAGATAAATAAATAATCTTCAGAAATTGAAAGTGTATAAAAATCTTCAGCAAAAAAATCAAAGAATTAGATATAAAAATTTCTTATTTAAAATTTAAAGATATTACATCTTATCATGAAGAATTGCAGAAGATTAATGAGAAACTTAAAAGTGCAGAAAAAGAAAGTCAGGCAAAGACAGACTTCTTATCAAATATGTCTCATGAAATAAGAACTCCTATGAATGGAATTATAGGTATGTTAAGTCTTGCGAAAGCTCATAAAGTTAATCCAAATCTTGTTGATGAATATTTGAATAAGGCAGAAAATTTATCGCAGTTTTTATTAAGAAAGTATCTAGTGCCACTGTAAAAAAAAGTAGTAGTTTATATTAATTTTATTACATTAATAATTCTATATTAAGTCTTACAACCATATTATTTAAAAAAAGTAACATAATTTTAATAAATTCTTTACGATATTAACTAAAAAAATTGGTAAAATATTGTTATAAAATAATATCGAGGTTAAAAGCACGACTTTGATGCCTAAGGATTGTTTTGTGTTACGAACTCTTACAATCCGTCAAAAGTCATTCGCCCACTTATGAATAGATATATGTGGGCTTAGATTTTTAGAACATGGCATTATAATCTAGGAGCGTATATGAAGGACAAAGAATTTAGAAAAAATAAAGAACATCGTGAACGTGTGCAGACTAACAGATACATGGCTGACGTTAATAATGGATTAAACAGACAACAGGTTGAAGAATATACTAGAAATGGCTGGACAAATGAACCGGTTGATCCACCATCAAAATCTGTACAGGAAATAATACAAAGTAATGTATTTACGTATTTTAACTTAGTATTTGCGGTACTTGCTGTATTATTAATTGTGGCAGGTTCTTTTAGAAATCTTACATTTTTACCGGTTATCATTGCTAATACATGCATTGGTATTTTTCAGGAAATAAGAGCAAAAAATACTTTGGACAAGCTTTCGGTATTAAATGCACCAAAGGCAGTAGTTGTTCGTGACGGACAAAAATGGGAGATCCCTGCAGAAGAACTTGTTCTTGATGATATTGTACTTTTTAAGGCAGGCAATCAGATATGTGCTGATGCCATCGTAGTTGAAGGTGAGGTTTCAGCAAATGAATCATTACTTACAGGTGAATCTGATGAAATAACAAAGAAACCGGGGGACGTATTAATGTCAGGAAGTTTTGTTGTTTCAGGAGAGTGTTATGCAAGACTTGATAGAGTAGGTGAAGATTCATATATATCAAAACTTACATTAGAAGCAAAGGCAATGAATCACGAAGAACAGTCAGAAATGATTCGTGTTTTAGATAAATTAGTAGGAGTTGTAGGTATTATAATTATACCAATTGGATTATTACTTTTTGGACAGCAGTTTATATTTGCGAAAGCATCATTTAGCAAGAGCATTACTTCTATGGTAGCTGCAGTTATAGGAATGATTCCGGAAGGTTTGTATTTGCTTGCAAGCGTGGCATTAGTTGTAAGTGTAATGCGACTTGCATCGAAAAAAGTTCTTGTGCATGATATGAAGTGCATTGAAACTTTAGCAAGGGTAAATGTTTTGTGTGTAGATAAGACAGGAACTATAACTGAAAATACAATGGAAGTTAACGGTACAGTTCCAATGGACGGATATGATAAAGAAAATATGCCATCTATTAAAGAAATGCTTAGTGATTTTGCGGCAGGAATGTCAAGTGATAATATAACTATGGAAGCAATTAAGAATTATTTTAATTCTCCATCAGGAAAAAAGGCAGTATCAATAAGTTCATTTTCGTCAGAATTTAAATATTCAGGTGCAGCATTTGATGATGCAAATTATGTTTTAGGAGCACCGGAATTTGTCCTTAGAGATGACTATGAAAAATATAAAGAAGAAATAGAAAATTACAGTAGTGAAGGATATAGAGTTCTTGTATTTGGAAAATATGATGGTGAAATAAATGGAAAAGAATTGACAGAAAAAGTTGTGCCTATTGCTCTTGTATTTTTGTCAAATCCAATCAGGCAAGAGGCGCCTGAAACATTCAATTATTTTGCAAATCAGGGCGTTGAAATAAAAGTAATTTCCGGTGATAATCCTATTACGGTATCACAGGTAGCACAACAGGCAGGAATAGAAAATGCTGATAAATTTATAGATGCAACAACTCTTCACAGTGAGGAAGATATTCAGGAAGCAGTGCTTCGTTATACAGTATTTGGACGAGTTACACCAAACCAGAAAAGGCAGTTTGTACAGGCTTTAAAGAAGGCAGGAAGAACTGTAGCAATGACAGGGGATGGTGTAAACGATGTGCTTGCATTAAAAGATGCGGACTGCTCTGTGGCTATGGCGTCAGGTAGTGATGCGGCAGCACAGGCTTCTCAATTAGTATTGCTTGATTCAAATTTTGCATCAATGCCTTCAGTTGTATTAGAAGGAAGAAGAGTTGTAAACAATATAGAGCGTTCAGCAAGTTTGTTTTTGGTTAAAAATATATTTTCATTTTTGCTATCACTGTTTTCAGTGTGCTTTATGATAAATTATCCGTTAGAGCCATCCCAGGTATCGCTTATCAGTATGTTTACAATAGGAATTCCGGCATTCTTCTTAGCACTGCAACCAAATAAAAACATTATACAAGGAAGCTTTTTAACAAATGTTTTAATAAAGGCGCTTCCTGCCGGAATCACGGATGTTCTTGTAGTTGGAGCATTGGTTGTATTTGGACAGGTATTTGAAGTAAACGAGACGGATATATCTACAGCCTGCACTATGCTTTTATCCATAGTAGGATTTATGATTTTATATAATATAAGTAAACCTATGAACACACTTAGATGGTGTGTATGGGGAGGAAGCATAGTTGGACTTTTATTGTGCAGTATCTATTTAGGTGATTTATTTGCAATTAGAGGAATGTCAACAAAATGCATTATGCTGTTTGTCGTATTTGCAATTGTTACTGAACCAATGATGAGATACGGAACAATGATAATTGAAAAGATTGGAAAAAGAATAACAAGAAGAATAGAAAAAAGAAAAAAAGAAAAAATGTTATAAAACTAAAGGCACGAATACTGAGCTACTTAATGTTAGCTCAGTATTATTTTTATGTATAAACTATAATGTCCTATATAAAATAAGAGGTAAAATACTGTATTTATTAGATATGTGGGTATATAATAAACAAAAATGTTAGTATATGGTTAGGAGTAGAATATGGATATATTTGATATTGTTGGACCGATAATGGTGGGGCCTTCTAGTTCTCATACAGCAGGTGCGGTTAGAATAGGATACGTAGCAGGAAAATTGCTGGAAGAACCAATAAAGAAAGCAGAAATATTGCTTTATGGTTCATTTTTAGCAACAGGTGAAGGACATGGAACAAGGAAAGCAATTGTAGCGGGATTATTAGGTATGCATCCTGATGACTACAAGATTTCAAGAAGTTTCGAAATTGCAAAAGAAAAAAATATAGAAATAGAATTTGGTGAAGCAAAACTTGTAGAAGCACACCCAAATTCTGCTTTAATAAGATTAGAAAGTATATATGGCAATAGGTTGGAAATTATAGGAGAATCAATAGGAGGCTCAAGAATAAATATTGCACAAATAGATGGAATTGAGACAAATTTTTCTGGTGAATGCCCAACTCTTATTGTTCACAATATGGACCAACCGGGCCATGTTTCAGAAGTAACATCCATGCTTGCACACAAATGTGTGAATATAGCAACGATGCAATTATACAGAGCTACGAAAGGTGGAAGTGCAGTAATGGTTGTAGAATGTGATCAGGAAATTCCAAAAGAAGGAATAGAGTGGTTAAAAAATGTTGAAGGAATATTAAAAGTCACTTATTTTGCAGGAGTATAAAGGAAACGGAGAAATGCTATGTATAGCTATAATACTTTAAAGGAATTAGAAGAATTATCGAATAAAGAAAAAATAGAAGTATGGAAAATTATTCAAAAATCTGATATGGAAGAAAATGAAAGAACTGAAGAAAAATCATTTGATAAAATGAAGATTATGTATGAAGCTATGAAAGAAGCTGACAAAAACTATGATGGAAATCTAAAATCAGCTAGTAAACGAGCAGGTGGAGATGGAGAAAAGTTACACAAGTATAATAAAGAAAACAAAAACATATGTGGTGAATTTATAGGGCTGGTTATGGAAAAAGCAATTAAAATGGGTGAATCGAATGCCTGTATGAAAAGAATTGTTGCAGCTCCTACGGCAGGGGCATGCGGGGTGTTGCCGGCAGTATTAATAAGTTATCAGGAACATTTCAATATAGAAGATGAAATAATGATAAAAGCAATGTATGTTGCAGCAGGTATAGGAAAAGTTATTGCAACAAATGCATTTATTGCAGGAGCAGCAGGAGGATGTCAGGCAGAGATAGGTTCAGCAAGTGCTATGGCAGCAGGAGCATTAGCATTTCTTCAAGGTGGAAAAGTAAGAGAAATAATTAATGCAGCAGCACTTGCATTAAAAAATATGCTTGGACTTACATGTGATCCGGTGGCAGGTTTAGTAGAAGTACCATGTATAAAAAGAAATTCATATGGGGCAGTTAATGCAGTCACATCAACACAACTGGCAATGGCAGGAATAGAAAGTGCAATAGAACCTGATGATGTAATAGATAGCATGAGAAGAATAGGAAATAGTATGTCGCCTTGCCTTAAAGAGACGAGTACAGGAGGTCTTGCGGTTACTGAATCAGCAAAGAATTATTTAAAATAAATAAGGGGTAAAAATGTCAAATAAAAAAATATTAATTATAGAAGATGAAAAAACAATTTGTCAGGAGTTAACAGAGCTTCTGACAAATGAAGGTTACGAAGCAGAGTATTTAAAGCAATTTGATAATGCAAAGAATGATATATTAGAAAAAAATGCAGACTTATTATTGCTTGATATAAATATTCCGGGAATAAATGGAGAAATGCTGCTTCGTGAAATAAGAAAAACATCGGATGTTCCAATTATTATGGTTACAAGTAGGACAGGTGAAACAGATGAAGTCCTGTCTATGAGTTATGGAGCAGATGATTACATAACAAAGCCATACAACCCGACAATTTTACTGTTAAGAATTGCAGCCATATTAAAGAGAGCAGATAGTGGAAAAAATATTGCAAATTACAAAGATGCCCAGGTAAATTTCAGTAAAGGCACAATAAGTAGAAATGGGCAGGAACTGGTTCTTACAAAGAATGAAATGATTATTTTCCAGATGCTTCTTAATAATAGAAATCGTATTGTATCTAGAGATGAGTTAATGACTGACTTGTGGGATAACAATGAATTTGTAAACGATAATGCACTTACCGTAAACATAAGCAGATTAAGGGGAAAACTAACAGAGATAGGATACGAAGATGCAATAGAAACAAGAAAAAAACAGGGGTATTGTTTAACATGAAGTTTGGCAAATATATAAAAGACAATAAAATAGTAGTGATAATATGGATAATGTTTTTTGTAATTACATTTTCCATATTTTCTGTATTTAGAATAAAATTTGAAGCCATAGTGATGTACGTAGCATTATGGCTATTTGCATTTATATTCTCTATACTCTGGGACTTTTTCAGAAAAAAGAATTATTATGATGAACTTATAAATAATACAGAGGGACTTGATAAAAAATATTTTGTAAGTGAAACAATGAAGGAACCTTCATTTTATGAGGGGCAAATTCATTATCAGATTTTGCAGGATATAAATAAATCAATGATTGAAAATGTTAAAGTTTATGAAAACAGTGTTAATGATTTTAAGGACTATGTGGAAATGTGGGTTCATGAGGTCAAGCTCCCGATAGCAAGTCTTAGACTTATGTGTCATAATGATAAAATGAATAAAAAATATGTAGAACAGATTAAGAGAATTGATGACTATACAGAACAGGTTCTTTATTTTGTCAGGTCAGAAAATGCAAAGGAAGATTATAAATTTACAAAAGTTTCTCTGCAGTCTTTGATAAAAAATGTGGCAATGAAAAATAAAGATATGATTCTTGAAAATGGAATTAATTTTTCTGTCAACGATGTCGAAAACGAAGTAGTTACAGATAACAAATGGATGGAATTTATAATCAATCAGATAATGAGTAATTCATTTAAATACATGAAAGACCATGGCGAAAAAGAATTAAAAATATATAGTGAAAAAAGTGAAGAGGGAGTTGTACTGCATATCCTAGACAATGGAATTGGAATACCAAAAAGAGATTTATCACGTGTATTTAACAAGTCATTTACAGGAGAAAATGGAAGAAAATATGCAAAATCAACAGGAATGGGTCTCTATATTGCGAAAGGACTGTGCGAGCAGCTTGGACATAAAATAGATATTGAATCGGAGGAAGGAAAATACACTGAAGTCAGAATAACATTTGGAAAGAATGATTATTTTGACACGGTGGTTTAGGAAAATAATTTAAAATGGTAACATTACAAAATTGTAATGTTATGTAATATTAAAAAAACGACTAATATGTGTTTTTCATATAAAATTATGTCAGTATAAAAAATGTGAAAGGAGATTTAAATATGGAAAGCATATTAAGAATCGAACAAATAGAAAAATATTACGGAAACAAATTAAATCTTACAAAAGCAATAGACAATATTTCATTTGACGTGGATGAAGGAGAATTTGTTGCCATAATGGGAGCTTCAGGAAGTGGAAAAACAACTTTACTTAACTGTATTTCTACAATTGATAAGGTAACAAGCGGACATATATTTGTAGGCGGTGAAGACATAACAAACTTAAAAGGCAACAAGTTAAATAAATTTAGAAGAGAAAAGTTAGGATTTATTTTTCAGGACTTTAATTTACTTGATACATTAACAGCTTATGAAAATATTGCTTTGTCATTATCAATCCAGAATGTACCCGCAACAAAGATTGACGAAGCAGTAAAAAAAGTTGCAACACAACTTGGAATAGAAGAAGTTTTAAATAAGTACCCATACCAGATGTCAGGAGGTCAGAAACAAAGAGTAGCTTCAGCAAGAGCACTTGTTACAAATCCTGAATTAATATTAGCTGATGAACCAACAGGAGCATTAGACTCAAAGTCAGCAAAGATGTTACTTGAAAGATTTTCGCACTTAAATAAATATTATAAAGCTACAATTTTAATGGTAACTCATGATTCATTTACAGCAAGTTATGCATCAAGAGTAATATTTATAAAAGATGGAAAAATCTTCAATGAATTAAATAGAGGTGATGATACAAGAAAGGAATTTTTCGATAAGATTATCGATGTAGTTACTTTGTTAGGAGGTGACTTAAGCGATGCTCTATAAATTATCATTTCAAAACATTAAAAAAAGTATGAAAGACTATGCAATCTATTTTTTTACTTTGATATTAGGTGTTGCAATATTTTATATATTTAATGCAATAGAAACACAGTCGGCAATGTTAAAAATTTCAAATGACACAAGGGAAATAGTCAAATTATTAACACAGATTATGTCATGGGTTAGTGTGTTCATTGCATGTGTATTAGGATTTCTTGTAATTTACGCAAGCAGATTTTTAATGAAGAGGCGTAATAAAGAGTTTGGCCTTTATCTGGTATTAGGAATGGGAAAGAGAAAAGTTTCGTTGATTCTATTCTTTGAAACATTAATTATCGGAATTATTTCATTAGTAGTCGGAATAATTATTGGAATAGGAGCTTCTCAGTTTACAAGTTTTCTGGTAGCAAGTATGTTCCAGGCTGACATGTCAAAATATCAATTTGTATTTTCAAGTCAGGCGTGCATAAAGACCATTTTGAATTTTGTATTGATATATGTAATCGTAATTATATTTAATACTTTTAGTATTAATAAATGCAAATTAATTGATTTATTTCAGGGTAATAGAAAGACTGAGAAAATTAAATTAAAAAATCCTATTATCTGTGGAATTATTTTCGCCATTTCTATTGTAATGCTTATAATAGCATATTATAACGTTACTGCAGGATACAGTAAAATAACAAACGGAAAACAGTTAGCAATTTATATTGTAATGGGATGTGTTGGTACATTTCTATTTTTCTGGTCAGTTTCAGGATTATTACTTAAAGTTGTTTCATCAATGAAGGGAATTTATTATAAAGGATTAAATACATTTACTTTTAGACAAATGAGCAGCAGGGTAAATACGAATGTGTTTTCAATGACAATAATAAGTTTAATGTTATTTATTACAATTTGTGTACTCTCAAGTGGGTTATCTATTAGGAATTCATTAAATGATAGTTTAAAGCAGGGAGTACCGGCTGATATTAACTTTAATAAAGTTGTAAATTTAAGCAAAGAAGACGGATATGGTAAGAAGGAAGTTGAAAGTTCTAATAAGAGTATTTTTCAGTTTTTTGAGGAAAACGGTTATAATATTGAACCATATTTAAAGGAATATGTAGATTTATATATTTATCAGTCAGAAAATGTTACATTGAATGACACATTAGGAAACAATGATGAAAAGGATGATTCTCCGACAATGCTTGAGGTACCGGAGAACATTGTAAAAGTTAGCGATTATAACAGACTTGCAAGATTTTACGGAAAAGATACTATTGAATTAAATGATGATGAGTATATTGTTTTATGTGACTATAGTCCAATGATAAAATTAAGAAATAAATCGTTAAAGGCAGGAGTGAAAATCAATGTATTTGGTAATGAATTAATACCAAAATACAAGGAATGCCAAGAAGGTTTTATAGAAATGTCAGGAAATCCTTCAAATACAGGAATAATAATTGTTCCTGATGGCATAGTTGATGAAAATCATAAAATAAGAGAATTTATTGCAGCTAACTATTCTATGGATGATAAGAAAGAAGTAGAAAAATTTGAACAGAAAGTAGAAAAGATTTATGATGAGACTAGATGGAATTATATGGTACCAATGGTTAATACTAAAAATAATATTAGAGACAGTGCAGTTGGTATTGGAGCAATAGGTGCATTTATAGGTCTTTACATTGGAGTTATTCTTCTGATATCAGGTGCAGCAATTCTGGCTTTGAAAGAATTATCAGAAAGTGCAGATAATGTGGAAAGATTTAGAATGATTAGAAAACTTGGTGCAGATGAGAAACAGATTAATAAGGCATTGTTCAGACAGACAGCTTTGTTTTTCATATTCCCATTAGCACTTGCAATTGTTCATTCGATATTTGGAATGATGTTTTCAAAACAAATACTTGATTTTATTGGAACGAAAATGATTGGACCATCAATTGGTATGACAGCAATAATTTTACTTGTAATATATGGTGGATATTTCTTAATATCATATTTCTGCAGTAAAAATATAATAAAGGAATAATTGGTGTTTGTTTAATATATAAATATTATTTCATACACATATTTGATATTTTGTTTTTATAAAATAAAGGAGGACGTCGCTAAAACAACGCCCTCCTATTATTATTTATAAAAGAGTTATGACTTTTGAATATATTTTTTTTAATAATGTATCGCTGAAATAATGTTAATTATAAAAAAGGGGATAGTGCTTTATATTGACTTGTATAAATAATTCTTCTAAAATGGTGGCAGAATAAAAATAGAAAAAGATTTAAAAGTCTTGAACATAGATTTGGAAAGGAATGAGCAATATGGAAAGAAAAAATGCATGGAAGACATATGATGAAGCACAGATGAAAGAATTACAGCAGTTAAATGCAGATTACATTAATTTTTTGTCAGAGTGTAAAACTGAGAGAGAATGTGTAAAAGACACAGTAAGAAGAGTAGAAGAAAAAGGATATATAAGTATTGAAAAGGCGATGGAAGAAAATAAAACTTTACAGCCGGGCGATAAAATTTATGCTGTATGCATGAATAAGACAGTTGCTTTATTTAACATAGGAAATAAGCCACTTGAAAAAGGAATGAATATTTTAGGTGCTCATGTGGATTCTCCAAGAATGGACATAAAGCAGAATCCTTTATATGAAAAAGAAGGAATGGCATATTTAGATACTCACTATTATGGTGGAATTAAAAAATATCAGTGGGTTACACTTCCTTTAGCAATACATGGTGTTATTGTAAAAAAAGATGGAACAACAATTGATGTAAATATAGGAGAAAAACCGGAAGACCCTGTATTTTGTGTAACAGATTTACTTATTCATCTTGCATCTGCCCAGATGGAAAAGAAAGCTGCTAAGGTAGTTGAAGGTGAAAATCTTGATATATTAATTGGAACAATTCCTTTAAATGATGAAGAGAAGGAAGCAACAAAGAAAGGCGTTTTAAAGATTTTAGAAGAACAGTATGAAATGGAAGAAGAAGATTTCATGTCAGCTGAACTTGAAGTAGTGCCTGCAGGCAGAGCAAGAGAAATGGGATTTGACAGAAGTATGATTATGTCATACGGTCAGGATGATAGAGTTTGTGCATTTACATCTTTAATTGCAATGCTTGACATGGAAAGCGTAGATAAAACATCATGCTGCCTTTTAGTAGATAAAGAAGAAATCGGAAGTGTTGGTGCAACAGGTATGCAGTCAAGATTCTTTGAAAACACAGTAGCTGAACTTCTTAATTTAACAGGAGAATATAGTGAAATTAAACTTAAAAGATGCCTTGCAAACAGCAGAATGTTATCATCTGATGTAAATGCTGCATTTGATCCTTTATACGCAGACGTATTCCAGAAAAACAGCTCATCATTTATGGGCAAAGGTGTTGTATTTAACAAATTCACAGGACGAGGCGGAAAATCAGGTTCTAATGATGCAAATGCAGAATATTTAGCTGATTTGAGAAAGATTATGGATGATAATGGTGTTAATTTCCAGATGGCGGAACTTGGAAAAGTTGATGCAGGTGGTGGCGGAACAATCGCTTATATTATGGCATTATATGGAATGGAAGTTATTGACAGTGGTGTGGCAGTATTAAGTATGCATGCCCCATGGGAAGTAACAAACAAGGCAGATGTATATGAAGCATACAGATGCTACAAAGCATTTTTAAAGGACGCATAGAAATAAAGTTGTTTATATTTAAAGATGTTAGGAGCAAAAACCCCTTACTTTGATGAAATTTATTTGAAAATTCAAATACAGATTTTTATATAACAATTATCAATTTTATAGTACAATAATAAGCTGTGGTTTTATGATTTAGACATATAAGACCGCAGCTTATTATTCGTTGACAAAAATATTATGTAATTTTATAATTATCCTATTAGAACAGTAGGAAAACGGCTTCCGATTGATTAAATTAGAAAACACAGTAGAAAGATAGAGAGAAAAATTATGTTAAATCAGTTTTCAAGAACAGAACTTTTATTTGGAAAAGAAGCAATGGAAACACTGGCAAATAAAAGAGTGGCTATATTTGGTATAGGTGGTGTCGGTGGATATGTATGTGAAGCACTTGTACGTAGTGGAGTAATGCATTTTGACCTTATAGATGATGATAAAGTATGCCTTACTAATTTAAACAGGCAGATCATTGCTACGAGAAAGACTGTAGGCAAATATAAAACTGAAGTTATGAAGGAAAGAATTTTAGAGATTAATCCTGACGCAGAAGTAGAAATCCATAACTGTTTCTTTCTTCCTGAAAATGCAGATGAATTTCCATTTGACAAATATGATTATATTGTAGATGCGGTCGATACGGTCACGGCAAAGATTTCTTTGGTAATGAAGGCTAAAGAATTAAATATACCTATTATAAGTTCAATGGGAGCGGGAAATAAATTGGACCCTACAATGTTTAGGGTTGCAGACATTTATAAAACGAAAGTCTGTCCTTTAGCTAAAGTTATGCGTCGTGAATTAAAGAAGCGCGGGGTTAAGAAATTAAAGGTAGTTTATTCAGAAGAAATGCCAAAGAGACCAATTGAAGATATGGCAACAAGCTGTAGAACTCACTGTATTTGCCCACCGGGTGCTAAGCACAAATGCACTGAAAGAAGAGATATTCCGGGAAGTGTGGCATTTGTTCCTTCAGTTGTGGGATTAATTATCGCAGGAGAAGTATTAAAAGATTTGGCACAGATACAAAGGTAATATAGGAGATTATATATGAGTGTTTCAATAGAACAGTTAAAATCCATGAACGCGGATGAATATCAGTTAATAGATATGCGAAATGAATCAGAGATTGCACACGGAGAAATTCCGGGAGCAATAGCTATTCAGGCAGAAGAAATAGAAAACAGTGAATTGATTGATAAAACAAAAAGATTAATTATTTGCTGCAGCAGAGGACAAAATAGTATTGAAGTAGCACAAAATCTTGTGGAAAAGGGATATGATGCTGAAAGCCTTGAAGGTGGGTATGTTGCATGGCTTTTAGATATGATGAAACAGCAGGAAGCAGAGGATATAAGCAAAGATGTTGAGCAAAGCCTTCGTAAGAAGTTTAAGAAAAAAATCTGGTGCAAATTTACAAAAGCAATTAATCAGTATGAACTTGTAAAAGAGGGAGACAGAATAGCGGTATGTATTTCAGGTGGAAAAGACTCAATGCTTATGGCTAAACTTTTTCAGGAATTAAAGCTTCATAACAAATTTGAATTTGATGTTAAATTTTTAGTTATGGATCCGGGATACAGCCCGGCTAACAGAAAAGTCATAGAGGAGAATGCAAGAAAGTTAAACATACCTATTCATATATTTGAATCAGATATATTTGAGTCGGTTTTTAATGTTGAAAAATCTCCGTGTTATTTGTGTGCAAGAATGAGAAGAGGACATTTGTATCATTTTGCACAGGAATTAGGATGCAATAAGATTGCATTAGGACATCATTATGACGATGTAATAGAAACAATTCTTATGGGAATGCTTTATGGCTCACAGATTCAGACAATGATGCCGAAACTTCATAGTACAAATTTTGAGGGAATGGAATTAATCAGACCATTATATCTTGTAAGAGAAGATGATATTAAGGCGTGGAGAGATTATAATAATTTGAGATTCATCCAGTGTGCATGCAAATTTACCGATACATGTACTACCTGCAATAATGAAGAAAACAAATCTAAGAGAGTTGAAATTAAAGAACTTATAAAAACATTGAAGCAGACAAATCCATATGTAGAAGGAAATATTTTTAAGAGTATAGAAAATGTAAATTTAGATACGGTTGTTGCATATAAAAAAGATGGTGTTAAACATCATTTCTTAGATACATATGATCTCCCGAAAAACAACGGAGAAAAAAAGGATGAATAAGAAGGAAATAGAAACAGCTTTCATAAAATCAATTCCAATAATGTGCAGTTACTTATTTGTAGGAATGGCTTATGGAATGATGATGCAGGAGGCAGGATTTAAATGATATTATTCACTTCTTGCAAGTTTAATTATATATACAGGAGCATTTCAATTTGTATTAATTACATTTCTTAGCAGTAGTGCTTATGAGAACGTCAAAGAGTGTTCAGGATTTACAACTTAAATCAGTAAAGAAGAAATATAAAAGCAAAGGATTTGCAGCAGGATGTTCAAGAAAAGTAATTGAACGTGGCGCAGATATGCTTGGCTGGACATTAGATGATTTAATAACACAGACAATAGAAGCATTGAAAACATTCAGACCATAAATATTTGAAAATATAAAATCTAAATATGCATTTATGTTATAAAATGGTAGAACCTTATAAATTTTTCTGATAGAATATATTAGTTGAGATTATAATCTTGCCTGTAAAATGCAGACGGAGATAAACAAAAGTAAAATATATTATAGAATACGAGGTAGTAAATAATGGGTGGATTTTTTGGAGTAGCATCTAAAGAAGATAGCGTTTTTGACTTGTTTTTTGGAATTGATTATCATTCACATTTAGGAACAAGACGTGGTGGAATGGCAGTTTATGGAGAAGATGGATTCAACCGTTCAATTCATAATATTGAAAATTCTCCTTTTCGTACAAAATTTGATAAAGACATACAGACGATGAAGGGAAAATACGGAATCGGTTGTATTTCAGATTATGAACCACAGCCATTAATTGTACGTTCACATCATGGTACATATGCACTTACAACAGTTAGTAAGATTAACAATATGGATGAACTTACAAAGATGTTATTTGACAAAGGTCATTCACATTTTCAGGAGATGAGTGGTGGAGAAATTAATGCTACAGAGCTTGTTGCTGCACTTATAAATCAAAAAGATAACCTTATTGAAGGAATGAATTATGCACTTGAAAAAATAGACGGTTCATTATCAATCTTACTTATGAATCATGCAGGAATTTATGCTGCAAGAGATAAATACGGAAGAACACCGATTGTAATCGGAAGAAAAGAAGGTGCATTTTGTGCATCATTTGAAAAGTTTGCTTATAAAAATTTAGGATATACAGATTATAAAGAATTGGGTCCTGGAGAAATTGTAGTTATGACAGAAAACAATTGCATAACTCTTCAAAAACCAGGTGATGATATGAAAATCTGTACATTTTTATGGGTATACTATGGTTATCCGGCAAGTTCATATGAAGGTGTAAGTGTAGAACAGATGAGATATAACTGTGGAATGAAGATGGCACAGAGAGATAATGTCAAGCCTGACATTGTAGCAGGTGTACCGGATTCAGGTATTGCACATGCTGTTGGTTATGCAAATGAATCAGGAATCCCATTTTCAAGACCATTTATCAAATACACACCAACATGGCCTCGATCATTCATGCCAACAATTCAGAGTAAGAGAAATTTAATTGCAAAAATGAAATTGTTAGCAGTAGAAGAATTAATTAAAGATAAAAGCCTTTTATTAATTGATGACTCAATTGTAAGAGGAACACAGCTTAGAGAAACAACAGAATTTTTATATGAGAGTGGTGCTAAGGAAGTTCATATAAGACCCGCATGCCCACCATTATTATATGGCTGTAAATATTTGAATTTCTCACGTTCATCATCAGAAATGGAATTAATTACAAGAAGAGTTATAGAGAGACTTGAAAATGGAAATGTAACAGATGAAGTTTTAGAAGAATATGCTAATCCGGATTCTGAAAAATATGAATGTATGGTTGAAGAAATCAGAAAAGAACTTAACTTCACATCATTAAAATTTAACAGATTAGATGATATGTTAGATTCAGTAGGAATAGATAAATGTAAATTATGTACATATTGTTGGGATGGAAAAGAATAATATTAATATTTTTTATGCAAATGCAAATAATAAGCAGTAGCATAATATAAGAGGTAAATTATATGGAACAGTTAATTAAAAATATTAGTAAAGCAGAAGTTCTGACTTTAAAAGAACAGGTATCTTATCAGGAAGGACAGGTAGTCAGTAAGACTCTTGCACAGAATGATGCTGTAAGTGTTACATTATTTTCATTTGATAAAGGTGAAGAAATTAGTACTCATGAATCAGGCGGAGATGCATTTGTAACATGCCTTGATGGAGTTGGAGAAATAACAATTGATGGAAAAAAATATGAACTTCATGAAGGTGAATCAATTGTAATGCCTGCAAAACATCCACATGCAGTTTATGGTAAGGAACAGTTTAAGATGCTTTTAGTAGTTATTTTTTAGTTTAAGACATTAGATTGATATTTCTACTTTTAGGAGAAAAATGAAAGATACACAGAGAAACTACTTAACAAATCAAAAATATAAAACAGATAAGTAATTTGTAATGATTAAAAGTAATTGATAAAATAAACAGCTCTAAACTTTTCATAATATAAAGTTTAGAGCCGTTTATTTTGAAATCATATCAGATTGCTTTTTTTTATTAAAAAAATATCTGTTTATGTAACGATTGTATAAAAATTATGAAATAATAGTAATAACGTTGTTATAGGTACTTAAGAAAAAATTAAAAAATTTCATAACAATATATGCACCATTACAATAATATAATGTGATTATAAATAAAAAGAAGCATTGAGACTTTAGAGTTTTTACCGCGTTATCTAAAATTCAGATTACAAAAAAGGAGTAAATCATGGAAAAGAAAAAATGGATTGCAGTATGGTGTATTTTAGCTGTACTGGTAGTAGGAATGGGAGCAAGTATTACATTAAGTGCTGTAATGTTTAATAAAGTCAGTGGATTAAAGACAAGTGTTGACAGTACCCTTGCAAAAGATGAAGATGTGGCACAGGAAGATGATGTTGTTATTGCTGACGAATACACAATTAAATCAACAAAAAATATCTCTGATGCATATAAAGAAGGAAAAGAAGATTCTTTAAATAAAGAAGATAAAGATACTCTTGATATGGCTAAGAAAGTTCTTGATGAAATAATAACAGATGGAATGTCAGATTATGAAAAAGAACTTGCTGTGTACAATTGGATGGTAAAAAATATAAAAAATGATTCAGGAATGATGTCTGTTATTCCAACATCAGGTCAGAACGTAGCAACTCCAAATGGTGTTCTAAAATCTAAAACAGCAGTTTGTGTAGGATATGCAACAACTTTTAGATTATTTATGCAAATGATGGATATCGAATGTAAAGTAGTACATACAACAGATAGAATACACTCATGGGACGAAGTAAAACTTGATGGTGAATGGTATCATACAGATATTTATTCAGATGCAGGAAGTCCAAATTATTCACATTTTAATATGAATGATAAAGAATGTAGTGACAATTATGAATGGAATACAGATTTCTTCCCGGCAGCAACAGGAACAAAATATAACTACGCAGTAGTGAATAATGAAAAATTAGATGATGTATATAAACTTCCAAAGAAAATAAAAAAAGCAATCGAAGATAAGAAATATTTTCTCGCTTATAATTTAGGACAGGATGTAGATGATGAAAAAGTCAGCATAATAAATGCAATTGTACAGTCGATTTCAAATTATGTTACAGATAGTTATAATTTATCAGCTAATTTGATTGATGCAGACAATGGCGATAAAGTAATGGCTGTATATATCTCATCTTATAACGATACATCAGCTATGGATAATTTATCAGATAAGGTTACTGAGAAGATTAACAAAGCTGTAGATAAAGCTTTTAGTGATTTTGCAGAAATGTCAGGAATGGAAGACGAAGATTTAGGAGACATAACAAGTAATTCAAGAACAATTGGTTCATCAGATGAAGCAATAGAGAATGAAAGCTTAAATGAAGGAGCAGCTGATGAAAGCGAATCAGTAGCAGCTGAATAAGAAAACTTATGTGAACTTAGGTCTTTTGATTCTGGTAACATAAAAGATTTTAATGAGAGGAGTCCAAGGTGCTGTAATGGCACCTTGGAAATATTAATATGAAAAATAAGTTTATTAAAAAAATATTTAACATTGCATTAGTGTGTGTATTTGCAATTCAGTTGGTTGGATGTGGAAATAACAATAATAAAATAGATATGACTAAACTTGAAAAAACAATGATGGCAGCAGACACAGATATGCCAACAATGTTAGCAGTAAATTCTGATTCAGATAATACAAAAGATTTATTTGCGTATCTTTCGGATATGGATTACAGTAAGGTTGACAAATATTTTTTAGATTATGCACAGGAAGGAACAGCTGAAGAGGTTGCTGTTATTAAAGTTAAAAACAGTAAAGACGTAGATGAAGCAAAGAAGAGCCTTGAAAAACATATTCAGGACAGAATTTCATTTTACAAAACTTATGACCCAACACAGGTAGACAGAGCAAATGATGCACAGATATTTGTTAAAGATGATTATGCTGTTTTAATTGTAAGTGATAATGCAAGTGAAATAAAGAAAGCATTTGAAGATAGCTTTAAATAAAAAAGGAAAAATATATGGTATTTAGCAGCGGAGTTTTTTTGTTTTTATTTTTGCCTATCGTATTGGCAGTATATTATATATGCCCTGGAAAGCTAAGAAATACAGTACTATTTGTATTCAGCCTTATTTTTTATGCATGGGGTGAACCGATATATGTTGGAATAATGATTTTTTCAACGGCATTTGACTATTGTAATGGAATGTTGATAGAAACATTTAGAAAAAAACATAATGAAAAAATCTGTAAAATTGTAATTATAATGTCAGTAGTTGTAAATTTAGGAATACTGGCATTTTTCAAATATACTGATTTTGTGATTGAAAATATTAATAATTTATTTGGTGCATCTGTATCATTATTGCAGATAGCTCTTCCAATAGGCATATCGTTTTATACTTTTCAGACATTATCTTATACAATAGATGTTTATCTTGGAAAAGTTAAAGTTCAGCACAATATAATAAATTTTGGAATGTATGTGAGCATGTTCCCGCAATTGATAGCAGGACCGATTGTAAGATATAGTGATGTTGAAAATCAGATAGCCAGACGAAATGAAAATATAGATGATATTGCAAATGGTTTTAGAAGATTTATTGTTGGACTTTCTAAGAAAATACTCGTAGCAAATCAGGTCGGAAATTTATGGGACGAAATATCGGCAATGTCTTCAATCACTACATCAATGGCATGGGTAGGAGCTATCGCATATACTTTTCAAATTTATTTTGATTTTTCAGGGTATTCGGATATGGCAATTGGCTTAGGGCAAATGTTTGGATTTAAATTTCCTGAAAATTTCAACTATCCATATGAGTCAAAAAGCATTACTGAGTTTTGGCGCAGGTGGCATATGACTCTTGGAACATGGTTTAGAGAATATTTGTACATACCACTTGGTGGAAATAAAAAAGGAGTTCCAAGACAGATATTTAACTTATTTATAGTTTGGTTCTTAACAGGATTATGGCATGGTGCAGGTTGGAATTTTGTCTGTTGGGGATTATATTTCTTTATAATTTTAGTTTTGGAAAAATTTGTGTTAAAAAAAGTGTTAAATAAATGCCCAAATATTTTAAAACATATCTATTCATTGATTTTAATAGTATGTGGCTGGGTTATATTTGCATGTACTGACATGTCAGAAATGGGTACATTCTTTAAGGCAATGTTTGGAATTAAAACTCCGTTTCTTGGAGAAATGTCTTTATATTATATAGGATCATACGCAGTTATTTTAATAATTGCAGCTATAGCAAGCACAAAATTACCAAAATATATTGTAGGTCAGGTTGCAATTAAAATGAATGTTTCAAATAATGTTAAATTAATTGTAAGTAATGTGGCATGTTTAATTCTGTTCTTTATATGTGTTGCATTTTTAGTAGGAGATTCATATAACCCGTTTTTATATTTTAGATTTTAAAGGAAAGGGTAAGTATATTTTTAATAGAGATATGTGTTTATACTATAAGAAAAAATTAGTATTAATATGTAAGTCTTGTTAGAAGAACATTAAAAGGTGAAAATATGAGAAAAATAAATTGTATATTTGTCATTGTGATGGTACTTATTCTTGCCGGAACGGGAATAGAGATTTTTGCCACAAAGGATAGAAGCTTTTCGGAGAATGAAAACAGATATTTAGAGGAAAGACCCCAAATTAGTTTAAGCAATATAGAAAATACTGATTTTCAAAAGTCATTAGAAAATTTTATTAGTGACCAGATTCCTGAAAGAGAAAAATTGATTACTTTAAGGAGCGTGACTAAAGAGTTAACGGGAATTAAGGATATAGAAGGAGCTTACATTGGAAAAGATGGTTATTATCTTGAAAAAATAACAAATGAAGATGTGAGTGAAGAACAGCTGAAAAATAATATAAGATACATAAATACATTTTTTAATAAAAATAAAGAACTTAAAAGTTATGTAATGTTAATTCCTGGTTCCGGAAATATATTAACTGATAAATTACCAAAACATGCAGATGTTTACGACTATAATTATTATGAAAAAATAGCAGAAAAGGAATTTACAAACAATGCAGACAATAATACTCAAATCGTAAATACATATGATGCATTGAAGAAATTATCGAAAGATTATATTTATTATAAGACAGACCACCATTGGACAACTAAAGGTGCATTTATTGCTTATAATGAATTTTGTAAAGCGGCGGGAATAGAAAGTGAACCTTATGAAAATTTGAAAATGAAAAATGTGACAGATAAATTTTATGGAACATTATATTCAAAGGTTCTTGATAAAAAGAAAAAAGGCGATTCGATAGAAATAGCAGAAAATATTCCCCAATGTAATGTGATGATTAATGGTAAAAAATCAGAAATTTACCATATAGATAAATTAAAAGAAAAAGATAAATACCAGGTATTCTTTGGTGGAAATTATGGTGTAGTTAGTATTGAAAACAATGAGGCAAATAACGATAAAAATTTGTTAATAATAAAAGATTCATATGCAAATAGTTTTACACCATTTTTATTAAAAGATTATAAGACAATTACAATTGTGGATTACAGATATTTTAGTGGAAATCTTCAAAGTATTGTACAATCTAATAATATAACAGATGTGCTTGTTTTATATGAAATGAGCAATTTTATGAAAGATAAGAATTTGGTAAAGATGATGTTTTAGTTTGAAATATACTTAAAGCCCGGAGTGTGGACAACGCCCCGGGCTTTAGTATAAAAGTGTTTATCATATATATAAATCACAGATATTTTAAGAATTAATTTATTCACTTCTCAACGCTGCAACAGGGTCTTTCTTTGCTGCCTTTTTAGCAGGAATAAATCCGCCAATCAACGTTAAAATAACACTTAAAACAATTAATATAATTCCACTTTGAACAGGTAAAAATGCATTTACATTAGTTGAGTCTGTAACTGCATGAATAATTGCATTTATAGGAAGCAGTAGAAGACAGGTTATTCCTATACCTATCATTCCGGAGAATAGTCCTATAATAAATGTTTCAGCATTAAATACCTGAGAAATATTTTTCTTTGATGCACCAATTGCACGAAGAATACCAATCTCTTTTGTTCTTTCAAGTACAGATATATAAGTTATAATACCAATCATAATAGATGAAACTATAAGAGAAACTGCAACGAAAGCAATTAATACATAAGTTATTACATTAATAATTGTAGTGATACTTGACATAAGTAAAGCAACGTAATCAGTATATGTTATTTTATCCTTATCGTCCTTTACATCTTTATTATACTTGTCAATACAATCAGATATTGAATCCTTATCTTCAAATGTATCAGCATAAATGCTAATTGATGAAGGAGCGCCAAGGCTTACGTATCCAAAATTTTTCATATTATCATCATAGCTTCCAACATCTATATAGTTATCATATATAGAAAGCATTTCTTCATCTTTAGGATTCTCTAAATATGAATCAAGCATGGCAGCTAACTGGGTTTCAGTCATTGAATCAAGCATTTGAATCTGCTCAGGAGAATCAGCATATGCAGTCATTGCCATGGATTTCCACATATTTGCTTTGTCTGATGTAGAAAGGTTTGACAAATAAGTTTTGGCATCATCAATTTTTATACTGTCATTGTCCGGATTAAAATGTAAACCGTTTAATACATTTACGTCAGGACTATTTTTTTGAGCTTTAACAATATCACTTTTATTTCCATAATTAATTAAATAATTAGTAAGAGCCTTAGTGTAGCCAACACTTCCTGATATTTGAATATTAGATGAGTCATCTGAAGTCTGTCGGATGATACCTGAAACTTTCAAAGTAATACCTGATTTTAGTAATTCTTCAACTTTATTATTGTCATTGCCAACATATTTAAATAAATCAGATTTATTTTTCTGATAAAGGTCGCTATCCGCAATTAAATAAAAGTTGTGATTACATATGTCTTCATATGATATCTTGGAAGTTTCCGGATTGACTTCTTCCCCTTTATTAATTTGCTTTAAAATATCTTTATAATCTTTTGATGGTAAAAGCCCAAGATAATAAAGAGTAGTAAGTGATACTTCATTATTTTTATCTAAAACAAGAACAACTTCATCATAAGCTTTAGGCCAGTCACCATATACAACTTTATAATTATCTTTTATGACATTACTTACGAGTTCATCATTTTTGCCGGATAACATTTCAGTAAATGGACTGCTATTCATATTTCCTGTCATCATATCGGTGCTCATAGAAGTGCTCATATCCGCATTCATTGAGACTGACATACTGCCATTCATCTGGGCAATTGAACTTGTATTAGAATTAGAATTTGAAAATGTGCTTCCATTAGTATTTACAAGAGTATTGTCTGAATCATAAGAAAATACAGAAAATGGAACATCATAAGAATAGACTATTCCGTTTTCACCAACATAATTGTTGATTTCACTGTCCTTATTATCAAGATATTTTTTAAATTCAGTCAAATTATTTTCGCTAATACTTGTTGCCATTTTACTTGTCATCATAATATCTGTTCCATTTGAAAAAACAGCATTTAATTTATGATTAACTTTCTTTTTAGAAGCCTGTTCGCCGGCATTCATCATGCTGGAAAGGTCAAAGGTTTTTTGCTCTATGGTTATTGGATATGAAGTCATGGTATCCTTTTGAATATCAGTGATGTATTGATTGACACCTGTTGAAAGCGATAATATTAATGCAATTCCAATAATTCCTATTGAGCCTGCAAATGCAGTTAAAAAAGTTCTCCCTTTCTTGGTTTTTAAATTATTAAAACTAAGGGCAAGAGAAGTCAAGAACGACATTGACGATTTACCCATATTTTTATGCTCGGGCGGAGCTATTTTTTTGTCATTAAGTTCAAATGGATTAGAATCATCTAATATATGACCGTCTTTTACTCTGACAATTCTGTTTGCATAGAGATTTGCAAGTTCAGGGTTATGAGTAACCATAATGACAAGTTTGTCTTTAGCAACTTCCTTTAAAAGTTCCATAACCTGAACACTTGTGTCACTGTCTAATGCTCCCGTAGGCTCATCAGCAAGTAAAATATCAGGATTATTAACTAAAGCTCTGGCGATTGCAACACGTTGCATCTGACCACCTGAAAGCTGATTTGGACGTTTGTGAATCTGTTCACCAAGCCCCACATCCGTAAGAGCCTGCTTAGCTCTTTCCTTGCGTTCTTTTTTTGAAATTCCTGAAATTGTAAGCGCCAATTCAACATTTGATAAAATGGATTGATGAGGTATAAGATTGTAACTTTGAAATACAAATCCTATAGTATGATTTCGGTAAGAATCCCAGTCTTTATCTTTGTATTTTTTTGTGGAAATTCCATTTATAATCAAATCTCCGGTATCATATCGGTCAAGACCTCCAACGATATTAAGTAATGTAGTTTTACCGGAACCGCTAGGCCCTAAGATTGCAACGAATTCATTGTCACGAAAATTCAAACTCACATTATTGAGGGCAGTTTGCACAAAATCACCGGTTGTATATTTTTTTGAAATATTTTTAATTTGCAGCATAAATCCTCCTAAGATTTTTAAGTAGATGTATGGGTAATTTATATATATCAATTATAAAAAAGACAAAGCTAAAATCCTATAAATATGTTATGTCTATATAAGAGTATTATTTAAAATTTATGCCCGCCAAAAAATAATAAATTTTCTTATACAAAACCCAATAATATCATAACTATAGTTTATAAATAAAATAACAATATTTTGTTAACAAATAATTATTTAAGAGTATAATTAAAGAAAAGAGGAAACAAAATGAATGAAGTTCATTTTAATAAGTGTTTACGCTAAACAGCCACTGACAAAAGGGAGGGGCATTATATATTAAAGGATAGGTGCGGATATGAAAAAAAGATATATTGAGTTGCATCTTCATTTAGATGGAGCAATTACGTCTGATATAGCAAAAGATTTGGCAGCATTGCAGAAAATAAAACTTCCATATAAAGACGAACGTGAATTAGAAAAAGCTCTTATGGTTTCTAAAGATTGTAGAAGTTTAAATGAGTTTTTGGAATGCTTTAAATTACCTTGTAGTTTATTGCAGACAAAAGAAGGAATAGCGAGAGCTGTTTATCTGGTTCAGGAAAATATAAAAAGACAAGATGTAGTATACGCGGAAATAAGATTTGCACCACAACTTCATATGGATAAAGGTTTGACTATGAGGGAAGTTATTGAAAGTGCTTTGGATGGATTAAAGAAGTCTGATTTGAAATGTAATCTTATTTTATGTTGCATGAGAATGGCTGATAATAGAGAACAGAATTTGGAAACAGTTAAACTTGCAAAAGAGTATTTGATAAATGAAGAAAGCAATAAAGATTACGGAGTAGTTGCACTGGATTTAGCAGGAGCTGAGGCATTATATAAGACAGAACAATTTATTGATGTTTTTAAACTTGCAAATGAATTAAATGTACCATTTACTATACATGCAGGGGAGGCCGATGGCGCAGAAAGTGTAAAAAAAGCAGTTGAATTTGGCGCAAAAAGAATAGGACATGGAGTAAGAAGTGTAGAGAACTTGGCACTTATAAAAACACTTTCAGAGAAAAAAATATGTTTGGAAATGTGCCCTACAAGTAATTTGCAGACAAAGGCAATTGAAAAGATTGAAGATTTTCCGATAAGAGAGTTTATGAAATCAGGAATTCCTGTTACAATTAATACAGATGATATGGCAATATGTGGAACGGACATGGGGCATGAGATGAACTTAATAAGAAATAAATTTGACATTACGGATAATGAAGAAAGTGAAATTTATGCAAATGCAGTAAGATATTCATTTGCTAAAAATAAGATTAAAAAACAACTAATGGAGGTACAATAATGGCAGAAAAAGTAGAATTTTCCAGCAAGCAGATGTTGGATTGGATGGGATATATTGCAGATATGTTGCAGATAAGTCCGGAAAAAATTAAGTTGTTAAATACATGCAGCAAAAGAAGAAATGTATTGGCAACAATAGCAACTCATAAGAGAGTTTTGATTTTTGCTGATGAAACAAATGAAAATATGCTTTATAAATTATGGGAAGCAGGATACGGCGATTATGAAATGTATTACGGACAAGGATATGAGCCGGGTGAAATGAAACACTGTAAAGTATTTGAACTCATGGATGTAAATATAAGTGGACCTACAGTTATTTTTGTAGTAAATGAAAATACACGTGAGTCTATGATATTTGGAATGAAAAATGAAAACTTTTCAACAGGTAGTGTAAAATATGTTGGACACGAAATCCGCTCCGTAATTATGAATAAGTTAGAAATGGATGTAAGGGATACAGTGCTTATTGCCAGTGGTGAAAGTATTGTAATAGAAGCATCAATGGTTGCATATGAAGGTGTGGTAATTGCTGTTGAAAGAGATAAAGGTTCACTTGCATCAATGGAAGAAAATGCAGCAAAATTTGGAGTACATAATGTAGAAATAGTATCGGATTTAACAGAAGAAGCATTAAAGGATAAGCCGGTTCCAAGACTTGCTTTTCTAGTTGCACAAAAGGATACAATTGAGCAGGATATTGTAACACTTAAAAAGATAAATCCGGATATGAAAATTATAATATATACTTTAGAGCTTGATATACTTTCAGATATTCCATATTTATTCAAGAAACATGGAGTTAATTTGTCTGAAGTAATGCAGATATCTGTTTCAAAGACAGATAAGGACAGTGTATTTGTTGCACAGCCTGCACCATGGATAATTTCAGGTGAATAAATGGGCACGCCAAAGGTCTTTCACACACTTATGAGTAAATTCATGTGAGCTTATACCTTTTGGCCTTAGTAATATATATAATATTTAATATAAGATGCTGTTTCGATAGCAAATTTAATTTACTATCGGAATGGCATCTTTTTTTATGAAGTAACAGATCTGTTTATAGTATTAAATATGTATCGCTCGACTAAGAAAATCCATAAACAACTAAAAAATTGTGGAAAATGTATAAAAATAAATTCTAAAAGAGAAAAAAATAGGTGATTTTTTATTGTATATAATTGGCAAAAATTGTATGGATTTGTTTTTTGTAA